>Ga0214473_10000951_pt1 | contig 39473 bp, 34 predicted proteins | sample RVTome_7_FD_203509 | JGI IMG/M metagenome (GOLD analysis project Ga0214473, IMG submission 203509) | Soil microbial communities from uranium-contaminated site in the Upper Colorado River Basin, Wyoming, United States - RVT98D197 | ecosystem: Environmental > Terrestrial > Soil > Contaminated >...
GACGTTTGCAGCCCGCAGGGGCGTCGATATTGGCCGGGTAGCCGTACCCTACGTACCCGCAAGGGGCCTGTTTTCGAGACTCCATTTTTCGGGGTTTTTCTGGAGGGGGCCCAGATTGCGCTTTCCGAGAAAAGTTGTCTGTGTATCTATGCCGCCCAGAACCGCGGGGGAGTCCTCATGCTTCCAAGAAAAAACGGTCCCCCCTTAGCTTCAAGTGCGGTCAAGACACACGCTCTTCGAGTTCCGTAGCGCAGCGGTTTCCTAAACTGCGTGTCGGGAGTTCGACTCTCCCCAGCCCCACCAGCTTCTGCTATCGCCTCCTGAGCTTGAGGAGCAGCCAGTCGTCGTCCGGAACTTCTATCCCCATTTTCAGGTCAAAACGCTTGGGCAGCTTTCCCTTGTTGACCTTCAGTAGAAATGGGAGAAGGGGCCGCTTCGGACGCATCGCTTTCTCATGAGCATCCAAGGGAGTTACAGGCCATTTGTATCTAGCCTGAAACTCGGAGAACCCAAATCCATCAAAGAACGCATGCCCTCCAAGTAATGACATGTACCATAGACTCGGCACACCTTCGGGATTCGGTTTGATTGGCACTTCAGACTCAAGTTGTTTAAGTAGCCGTAGCCCTCTCTTGTCTTCAGCGAGGTGCTTCCGCAGCACACCTAGCGGAGAGAATTCCATTCGCGGGCTGACGAAGAGAACGGGTTTGTGCTGCTGACTTGCCATCACAATCTCATGCACAGTCCCAACGCTGTAGACGTTCGTCGGACAGTAGGCGATGAGAAAGTCAGAGAGGTCCACCATGCGAAGGTCAATGTGCATCGTCTCCCAGAACTTCTTGGCACACCGTGTCCTCGCACGCATCCCTTTTCTTGTAGGGTCGAAGTCCCAGGTCTTCTTGATGTCCTTCAGGTGCTTGGTCTCCCGCCCGTATTCATAAAACCATCGAACCAGGGGTTTCTCCCAAGGATTGAACACGACAACCTTGAGGTCCTTGAGCACTTGCGAGAGCCGAGTCCTCCAACCATATTCTCTATCCTTTTCTCGTGAGCCCACAAAATCCATCGGCCCCGAAAGGTAGACGCGCGCTCCGGCTAAACTCTCTTGTCGTTTCCTTACTGAGGCCACCGTGGATCTCCTTTAGCGGAGGCTATTATGCTCGCCCACGTCATCTGGGTAGACACTTTTTTGTTTCAGCGACGCTTTGTAGACGCAAGCTTGGCGACAATCCTACGGTCGACGGCGCCAAACCTGCCGAGTCTTGTCTGGGCGCACGCGGCCCCTCGCACGCAGATTACGTCAACGCCCGCAGACCACAACGCAGGCAACTCATCGAGAACGAGAGAGCCTGCAACCCAAAGTTCCTTTCTCAAGCGATGCATTCGGGACGCGGTCCGCCTAAGGTCAGGAATTGAGCAGTAGTTAAGAAGGCCTTTTCCACCAGACTTATCAAACGTATCGATGAGCAAACCATCGGCCTTCGAGGCAGCCACCAGCCGAGGTCCGTCGGTAAGTGGTTTGAAGAACCTCTGAAGGTCGGCATCGACGAAGACCGAGGGAATTACCTTTTTTCTGGGATAAAAATGTCTTACGGTACGGACAATGCTTTCTGCCTGGTAGATGGCAGCCTCCAAAGGAAGCTCAGCCAGTCCACACTTGATGATATCTGCCCCGGCAGTAGCCACGCCCAATGCAGCTTGACATGCAGAAGACCGATTATACTGCTGTTCCCCAATGTTCGTAGAAACAAGGGTGTGCGTGAAACCGCTCCTTCGAAGCACCGTCCGCACGGCAACAAGATTCAGCGGGTATGGTGTACCGAGCGCCGACGCCGGATACTCTACGTCGGCTATGTCGGCGCCTCCACGGGCTGCTTCAAGTGCCTCCCTTGGCCCTCTAACACTAACGAGCAGCTTTGTTTTCATGAATCCCTCACAGTTTAGGGATTTAGGTCTTTGCTTTGGCTTCGCGCAGAAGTCTGTCGAGAAAACTCTTGACCTCAAGTTCCTTCGATTCGTTCTTGAGCTTTGTGAAATCGGTGTCGCTTAGAGCCTTGAACCATGAGCGGTGCGCGAGTCTACGGAACTTACTAATAGTCTTATTGAATTGGCATGCTTTCAATTTTTTCCCACAACCACAGGGGCACGGTTGCTTATTGGCGAGAACTTTCTTCATTCCTAGTAGATGTAAAGCGCGCTGTGCCTGCTCCGGTTGCTCCAAGGAGAATAAGTCGGCGTAGTCTTGAAGCGCTCCTGGGGTACCATGCTCCAGTTCGCTGAAGGGAAGGTCCCCTCCAAACTTCAGTTTATGGGAAACGGCGTACAGGTATGGGACCAGACAATCAGAGGCAAATCCGGATAGCGTCGGCTTTCTGGATAGCTTCCAAAGCAACCGTAACGGAGAGCCAAGACACAGCGTTCCGTCTGGATTGACATGATACTTTCCGGTTCTTGGAATCTTGTCGTCTAGTTCAGTCACCCTCGGGAGGTCAAATGGAAAGGCCTTTGGAACTTCGATTCGGAGATTGTAGGTATCAGTTATTTCAACCCCACCCTCTGGCTGAGCCGAAAAACAGAACTTGCCATGCATAATCAAACCATGGCCGGTCGTGGGCCTAATAGTCATTCCTGGGTAGTTCTTCAAGAACGGACTTAGCCCCGGAATCGCGACACGGCGTTGGTCTTTCATTGTTTCCAAGGCCGTGCGGGTGACTCAATAATTCTGTGTGACTTGGGGGAGACAGTCACGACCGGAATCGCGATCCCAAGTTTGTCGCGTAGTTCATTGGCGTTCAAACAAGAACCAAATTTCTGCAGAGCCTGCTCGGCAATAAAATTCGTATCGTTGGAAGAACTAATGACTTCAAAATCGGCTCTGGCTTGGTCAAGCCATGCCCAGAAGTTTCCTTCGAGATTCGATGCACGACCTTCTTCGGTGGCCCACTTTTCAGCGAAATCTTCGGCGGGATTGACTGGATTTGGCACCCGCGGTGACTTTGGATTGACCAACCCACTCATCTCGGCGAGGCATCTCTGGATGGTCTCGCTAAGGTCGGCCTCTCCACGATAGGCGCGTGCGGCGAGCGTTGTGATGATGATTGAGATGGGTTTCAGGTCTGAATTGCTTGAAAACATTTTGTCTCGATGGCGTTTCAATAGTTGCACACATCGTTGCAATGGCGTCTTCCACCTAAACACGGGCAGGTCATCAACTCTGGCGGCTCTATACTCAAGCATCCGCATTTCGAGCAACGCAGTCGCTAATTTCATGCGCGATTCAAACCAGCGGGCATAACCTTGAGGATTGCTGATGTTCCAATCGTCACACACAGCCGTAAATCTTGGGTGCCGGTTATCCGTAATTCCGACGGTCAGATTCGCCACCACTTGCGCCAAAGCCTCAGCGGACCCCGCTCTAACCATTGCTTCTTGGATGAGCCTCCGCCGACCAGCGGCCTCGGGAATGCAGGGTACTATATCGATGTGAAAACCGAGAGCATCCGCGTACGTTAGACGCCAGCAACGGTGCTTTTCCTTCTGCGGTTGCTGAATGCGGCGGGCAACCCTGTAACTCTCGACGTCAAGTCCAACTAGATTCTTCAGTTGTTCCTGAGTATGAGTGTTCTTGGTCAGTCCCTGTCCGAGGTTACAGCCCAAGTCGAGGTCGTACGGCTCATTTCCGATTAACGGACGGATTACCGTCCCGAGACGAAATGAACCTTGCGGAAAAATGTGGGGTTCAAAAACGTAACAGTTTGACTCAGGACGCGCAAACCAATTACCCAAGTCCTGATACCGCTTTTCCGCCCCCTCGTAGGCAGAGTCTGGAATCTCAATCGTAGCGATGATTTCTTCAATAATGTGGTTCGAAGTTGTGCTACCCACGGTTGCCTCCAATCTCCAATGCTTTGACAAATCTCCCTAGCTTGTTGTTCTGGTCGAAAATGACCCATCGCATGTCAGCTTTCGGCATCCTGACTCGCCCTAGTTCAACAGCGCAAGCAACGGGCATTGCGGGGAAAATCTTCAATGGAGCCGCTTGCCCGTGCGCGTTGCTGATGGCAACCATGAGCGTTCTTGCGGTTTCCCGGAAAGCAGAAAGCTGCGCGCGCGACTTTAGAAAGTCATTGTGACAATCCTCGACTGTTAACTCCCAAACGGAAACCCCAGTTCCAAGTACAGAGGTGACGCGGTCATAACTGATTTTCGCGCTCAACGAAATAACCAGAACAGGCTCCCCTTGGGTATCGTGTGGTTGGTTCACCTTAAATGCGAAATTGTCGTGGTGGCTTTGCCATTTCCACGAAGGGGGCTCACGATGCAGTTGGTAAACTTCCGCGGGCACCTTGTCAGTCAGGAGAGCTCCCAGGAGAATCAAAAGGGGCTGGTCTGCTCGAGCGAAAACGGAGAAGTGATTGGGGTTGCTGTCCTTGATTCGCGGTCTAACTTGTTGATCAAAGGCGGCTCGAAGGTGGTTAGCTTCAGTCTGCCAAAACAGGTCCGTTTGATCTTCATGCTCGCACGACATCGAGAGTTTTATCGGACCTTCCTCGGCTGGATACCATTCCGGGAACATCGCTTCGATGGTGGCCTCGGCCTGAAGTGGCGAGTTCTCCTCGCCGATTTTTCCGCCGTAAAGAATCACATGCGACCTCTTGTTAGGACTGATGCCAGTGACAATTTGTACGCGCATTTCGTGCTCGCGTTTCCAGCCCATAAGCAAGCTTGCGGGATAGCGTGCACCGCCAGCGTCTAGGTCGATGGTTTTGTGGCAGTCGTGGCACACCAAGAGCAAGTTGGCTAAGTCATTAAGTTTCCTCTTGTTTGTAGCAAACGGTCCCCAACCCCGGGGGCCCTCCTTAGAAAAGGAATAGATGTGCGCTTTTTCTGAAATGTTCACCCGCTCCTGCGTGACAGGTGATTTGTACAAGAGCCGATTGCATCCCTGGAATTGGCAACGGCCCGCGGCTCTCGCCCAAAGTTCACGCTCAACTTCTTGTCTGATGTATCGACTAACGTCATGAGTCACGGCTCATCTCCTGCGCCTTAACCGCCAGTTTCGCGATTGCTCATCGTGTTGCTCTCAGTCGCTAGATTCCACGCTAGAGAATCGAACAGCACCGGGGCAGTCATAATTCGCTTGCGAAGAAACTCCTTTCGAACATTTCACGATTCAGCGTTACAATTCGATGGTGGGAGCGGTAATGGCTGAGAGCGGGCGTGTTCAGTTCGTGCAAAAACTGGCGCGCAAGGTTCTTTCGGACTGCGGGATCAGTGATCCCCCGGTTGACCTACTCCGCATCCTCAAATCCCATGGAATTGAGTATGTTGAGGTTGACGATTTTCCCGATACCGTCAGCGCCCTTATTGTAGAAAGCGAGACGAGAACATATGCTGCTATCAATTCGAAGGAGCACCTGCATCGGCAGAGATTTTCTTTGGCGCACGAACTCGGGCATTTTTTTCTACACCGTGGAGGACGTGCGGATGAAATACCTACAATTGATAACCCTCCATCCGAAGATTGGCAAGAAGGAGGTAAAGCACCCGCTGAGGCCGAGGCTGACTTGTTTGCAGGAGAACTTCTGGTTCCAAAGGACATGCTGAAGCGACACTACCGAAAAGGAATGTTGGTTCCGGAATTGTCGAAGATATTTCTTGTGAGCGACCACGTGGTTTCGATTTCAATCAGCAAACATTTCAACAGCTTATTCAAGTAGGTCTTTTCGCCCTCTCTTTATTAGCTCACTACGAACTTTCTCTATGCAGAGGGCAACAAGAGCCGGCAGTTCCTGGGTTCTTGAAAGGTGCATCTTTCGAACAAAAGCATCCAGTGCCTTGTCGACATCTTCGGCCCGCACATCCACTTGCTTTCCTCCATGAGAACGAGCCGCTACTCGAAAGGTGCTTTTTACAACGTTGGCCCCGTAGCTGTTCTTGGCGAGGTTTGCCAAGCATGGGATGTTGATCTGAAATAATTCCACAAAATCGGCTGTCTCTTGGGGCGTTAGCTCGTGCAAGTCCCAATCGCCAGTCTCAACCTTTTGAACAAAATCAACGTTTTTCCCCAGCCTCTCGGCGATATCACCCCTCGACAAACAAGCTTGCTCTCTAACGAACTCAAGATACCTGCCAATGGTCCTGTTTTCATGCTTAGTCAACCCTAGCGCCTTACGAATTGCGAGGTCTTGCTGCAACCTTACAAGTCTCAACTTGTATCGCTCTAGTTTGCCAGTAGGTGGCTGAGGCAAGGGCCTCGCGAGTATCGCGTCAACCTCTTGATCGCATAGCTCGAATTCGGCCTCAAGCGTCGCCAGTCGAATCAAGTCAATAATGTCATCGTCTTTCATAACAGGTTCTCCAAGGAACGTTCACCTCTCGCGAGTTCACGGATTCTATCGAGGGCCCTTTTGTGGCGTATGCGAGCATTCCCTTCGGTCATCTTCAACCACTCTCCAATTTCGGCAAACGTATATTGCTCCGCGTGCCAGCGTAGGATCTGTATATCCTTTGGGTCGAGCCCATTCAGGCATTCAACAAGCCAACTTAGCTGTTCGTTGCGAATCTTGGGATTGGTCCTCGCAATCGGTGGACAGGTTAGGGAGTTCAGTCTCTCGCGTTCGCGTTTCTTGGCCCGATGATAGTCTACAGCACGGTTTCGGGCGACGCGAAAAACCCAAGTCGTCAACTTTGCCGGGCCACCGTAGTGAAAAGACTCGATTGATGTCAGTGCCCTTTCGAGAGCTTCAAAGGCGACATCTTCCGCATCAGCGGGGGGAATCCCCATTTTGTTGGTGAGGTAGCACTCAAGTGGATAAGCAAGGCCGTTCACGAACCGGGCCTGCTCTCTCGATGAATTTGCCTTCAACTCTGCGAGGAATTCCGCCGAATTCAGTTCGTTGAAAGATGCTCTCTCGCAGCTATCATCCTTCATAATGTTTCACGTAAGAGCGTTACACAGCGACAAGGTCATTTATGCCCGGTGTTCTTCGGATCTTAGTATAATCAAAAGATAAATAAGTGCACCCCCTTTTGTTGTCGTCCGCGAAATGACAACCCACTTTAGATAAGCGGAGCCTTGCTTCAGCAGTATTGCGTTGAAGGCGAAATTGACGCCTAGAGATTCTTGGCCGACGAAGCACAGATTCCAGAGGGGCTGTCATCGTTCTTGAACTGAATGACCAAATGGAACGCAAAAGCCACTACTGAACCAGGGGTTGTCTTTTCGCGGAGATTTCGCTTGAATCTCCGTCCCGTGTGTTGCTGGCAGATTGCCGATGCACCTCTAGTTTCCGAATCGCATCTCGTCGGTACCCGTCAATTGCTTTGGCGTAGGTTTGAAGAATGCTCGTTGACGAGTGGCCCAACATTTGGGCCAGCAGCGTGTCGGAGCATCCTGCCGCTTCCAAACGACTGGCAAAGGTGTGCCGCAGGTTGTAAATGGGGAAGAATGGAATCTCGGCTTTCTTCAGGGCGCTCACCCAAGCATTGCGACCGTCCTGCGAAGATGCCGAGGATTTGTCAGGCTGGGAAACACAAATTCGGGAAAGTCCGGCCCGGCCAGACTCTTCCACTTTTCAAGTTCGGTTTTGCAGAAAGACGATAGCGGCACAATCCTCCTCCCTGCAAGAGTCTTCGACAGCCGCACATGACTCACCTCGTTTTTCAGGAGGGGGCCCAGATTCCGGTTTCAGCGAAAAGTTGTGATTTGCGCGCCCCGCCCAGAACGCCGGGGAGTCCTCGTTCCTCACTGAGAAAAACGGTCACCACCCTCCCACGGAAGAGGAGTTACTCTAGAAGTCGCTTCGGATGCAGACTGCATACCATAACTAAGTCGAGCGGCTTAATCCACACAACTGCTCGACTACCGCTGTGACCGTGCTGAATGTGAGGTTCTTCCGCAGTGAGAAAGAAGCGTCCCGTGATAGTGAAGGCAGCTGCACAGATGTGGCCCCGTGCCCTGAGCGAAGACCCGCTGCTGTCTGATTTCAAACCCGCCGGAAAGTATTTTTGCGGTCGCTTTGCCCTCGATGATGCGTGGAGGAGGCTACGGGGGGTCTATGTCTGGTGCCGTGGAGTCGAAGGCGGGCGAGCGCTCCTCAGAGTTGGGGTGGCTTGCGGTAAGGGCGGGTTCGGCGCGCGCTATGCGTCCTACAATCGATGGCTGGCCGGCAAAGGCCGTTTCGGAACGGATGCGCGCGAGCGGGCGGTCGCTCATTTCACAAAGCTTGGGCTTGGTGATCACGCCGAAATCTGGGCTCGTGCATGCGCCACTCGCCTTGAGGCCGAACTCTTTGAACAGGAGATTCGTGCGCTCTCACTCCCCACCCTCGACCTCGACCTTGCGGCGCCAAACAGTTGGATCGCACGCCGAATGATTCTCTGGCGACATAGTGCGAAAACGACCAATTGAGGGTGCCGGGCGGCAAAGCGTTCATTCCCACGATAGTTTCCGAGTGGGCGACCATCCGTACCTAACTTCTCGGCCGCTCTCGCGACATTTGCGACAGGGAACGCGCAAAGGAACGCCAACAGTCAAACACAAGATCATTCGGCGCGAGTACTACGTCGAATGCTCATGCGGCTACAAAGGCCCAGCACTGAATGATGCTTGCCCAAAATGCGGCGCAGAGATTCCTTTCTGGTTTGGGGTAACTCCTGGTCTCGGATTCCGATGAGCCCAGCCCAATTCCCTGACGTAACGTACGTAACGTTACGTTTTGAGTTGAGCGAGTACAATTGCGAACCGGCAACAAGCACTGGTGGGCCGAATCCGGGCCACCGTCCTCGCAGGCGATTACCCTGTTGGAAACAAATTCTACAGAGCTATAATGCAACGCAAGTTACTAGAACTGATGTTTTAAGGATTGCTGAACACAGATGAGCGAAACGAATACGGGGTGGATAGCCAACTTCATCTGGGGAATTGCGGACGACGTGCTGCGCGACGTGTACGTGCGGGGCAAGTATCGGGACGTAATTCTGCCTATGACCGTCATACGCAGACTGGATGCGCTCCTCGAATCGACCAAGCAGGAAGTCCTCAAGATGAAGGAGCAACTGGATAAGGCGGGGATTGCCAACCAGCATATCGCGCTGTGCCAAGCATCGGGCGAAGCGTTTTACAACACATCTCCATTTACCCTTCGCGATCTCAAGGCACGCGCCAAGCAACAGCAGCTCAAAGCAGACTTTGAAGCTTATCTCGACGGCTATTCCGCGAACGTTCAAGAGATTCTCGACAAGTTCAAATTCCGGAATCAGATTCCGACACTAATTGATGCCGACATCCTTGGGAGCCTCATCGAAAAGTTCCTCGACAACTCAATTAACCTGAGCCCAAAGCCCATTCTGGAAGCCAACGGACAAGTGAAGCTTCCAGCCCTTGATAATCACGCGATGGGCACGATTTTTGAGGAACTTATTCGAAAGTTTAACGAGGAGAACAACGAAGAAGCTGGAGAGCACTTCACTCCTCGCGATGTGGTAAAGCTCATGGCGGACCTCATGTTCCTGCCCATTGCTGACCAAATTGAATCGGGCACCTATCTGGTTTACGACGGCGCGTGCGGCACGGGTGGGATGCTGACCGTGGCTGAGGCGCGGCTGAAGGAACTTGGTCAAGAACACGGAAAAGAAGTCTCCATCCATCTTTACGGGCAGGAAGTCAACGCGGAAACCTACGCGATAACAAAAGCCGACCTCCTACTTAAAGGCGAAGGGGCTGAGGCTGAGAACATGAAATTTGCCTCAACGCTCTCTGCGGATAGTTTCCCGGCTCACGAATTCGACTTCATGCTCTCTAATCCGCCCTACGGCAAGAGTTGGAAAGTTGATCTTGAACGCCTGGGCGGCAAGGAAGGAATTAAAGACTCCCGTTTCGTCATCAAGCACGCCGATGATCCGGAATTCAGCCTGATCACTCGTTCATCCGACGGACAGCTCTTATTCCTGGCGAACATGCTCAGCAAGATGAAACATCGCTCGAAGCTGGGTAGCCGCATCGCGGAAGTGCATAACGGTTCGTCGCTCTTCACTGGAGATGCAGGCCAAGGGGAGAGCAACATACGCCGCTGGATACTCGAAAACGACTGGCTTGAAGCGATCATCGCGCTGCCACTCAACATGTTTTACAACACGGGAATCGCTACCTACATCTGGGTGCTTTCCAACCGAAAGCCCACGCACCGCCGTGGGAAGGTGCAGTTGATAGATGCCACACAGTGGTTCAGACCCTTGCGTAAGAACTTGGGGAAAAAGAATTGCGAACTTGCCCTGGAGGATCGGCAACGCATAACTGACGCCTTTCTCGCATTCAAGGAGACTGAACAATCAAAGATTTTCCAAAATGAGGCTTTTGGATATTGGAAGACTACGGTTGAACGGCCGCTCAGGCTTAAGGTAATCCTGAGTCAAACTTCTCTCTCCCGCTTCCGCCAAGCTTGCAAAGCAGAAGATGACGAGACATTAGCGAACTTAGTCGAGCGGCTCGCTCAGAAACTCGGCGCTGGACCGCACGAAGACTTTAACGTCTTCCTGGAAGCCGTCGAGGCCGATGCGGAACAGCACGGAGTGAAATTGACAGCCAAGCGCATGACACTCTTGCAGTCATCATTGGCTGAACGGGATGAGGCTTCAAAGCCAGTGATACGTAAAATTCACAAAACGGGCAAAGTAAAGCCGGACCCTCTGCATGGCCTCTATGAAATCATGCTGCACGGCAAACCCTGCATAGTGGAGTATGAGCCGGACTCAGAGCTGCGGGATACGGAGCAGATTCCGCTGCTTGAGGAGGGTGGCATCGAAGCCTTCGTTCGTCGAGAGGTGTTGCCTTACGCCCCCGATGCTTGGATTGATGAGAGCAAGACCCAATTAGGCTACGAAATCAGCTTTACCCGCTACTTCTATAGGCCGCAGCCATTGCGCGCACTTGAGGAAATTTGCGCCGACATTTTGGCGCTGGAAAAAGAGACAGTGGGACTGCTCGGCGAGATTATCGGGAGTGGTCGGCGATGATCGATGGCCTCAAGCCTTATTCCACGTACAAAGACCTCGGCGTGCCGTGGTTGGGAGAGGTGCCGAAGCATTGGGAGACCAAGCCGCTCAAGCGCTGGGTGAGAATGAACGCGGCAGTGTTACCGGAGACGACCTCGCCGGATCATGAGTTCCGATACCTCGACATTGGTTCAGTCAGCACTGGGCTTCTGACGCGGAAGCCTCAAAAGCTGCGCTTCGGAAGTGCGCCGTCACGAGCAAGGCGGGTGGTTCGGGCGGGAGACACCATTGTCTCGACGGTGCGGACCTACCTCAAGGCCGTTTACTTCGTTGAGGAGGATTCGAACGATCTGATTTGTTCGACTGGTTTCGCCGTCCTTACCCCCCTGTTGCAAACATTGCCGAAGTTCGTGAGCTACATGGCGCAGAGCAATCCGTTTACCGACAGCGTTACCGCAGACTCCGTCGGCATTGCATACCCAGCGATTCCGGAGAGTCGTCTCGGCTCATTCCATGTAGCGGTCCCACCCCTCCCCGAACAATCCGCCATCGTTCGCTTCTTAAGTCACGCCGACCTGCGCATCCGTCGATACATCCGCGCCAAGCAAAGGCTGATCAAGCTGCTGAACGAGCAGAAACAGGCCATCTTCCACCGAGTCGTAACTCGCGGCCTCGACCCCAGCGTCCGCCTGATGCCCTCCGGCGTTCCGTGGCTGGGCGACATTCCTCAACATTGGACAGTTCAACGAGCCAAGACCCTATTCCGTATCCGGACGGAAAAGTCTGGGGAACGTCATGGTAAAGAACTCCTTTCGATCTACACGCACATCGGAGTGCGTCCTCGCAAGGAACTCGAAGAAAGGGGGAATAAGGCGTCAACTACTGACGACTATTGGATCGTAAAAAAGGGGGACATTATTGTTAATAAACTTCTCGCATGGATGGGTGCGGTTGGTGTATCCAACTACGAAGGCGTTACCAGTCCAGCCTACGACATTTTGATGCCGACCCGAGAGCTTGTACCGGAGTTCTATCATCATTTGTTTAGAACGAAGCTGTACTCGCAGCAGTTCAAGCAGCGTTCACGCGGCATTATGGAAATGCGTCTAAGGCTCTATTTCGATCAATTCGGACAAATTCCCCTCCTAGTTCCACCCTTGGAAGAACAATCTTTGATTGTGACCTACTGCGTTGATGCGACGGCTGACCTTGATCGAGCAATCGAGACTGCCCAACGCGAAACAGACCTCTTGCGCGAATACCGCACCCGCCTGATCGCTGACGTGGTCACCGGCAAGCTCGACGTGCGCGATGCGGCGGCTCGCCTGCCGCAAGAGGCTGAAGAGACGGAATCAATCGACGATTTGGAAACGTTGACTGAGGATGACGAGGCCGATGCCGATGCAGCGAATGCGGGGGCCATCGCCGAAGACGAGGTTAGCGCATGAATCCATCACCAATTGGCAAGCTGGAGCGGGTAGCCCTTCGCGAAGTCTGGAAGCATGAAGCTACAGATTTCACGCAATGGCTTCAGGAGAATATTTACGTGCTCAACGACGCGCTCGATCTAAACCTGGTCAACGTGGACCGGGAGCGCGACACCGGGGACTTTAGCATCGACTTAGTCGCCGAAGATAGCGGCGGCGGCACGGTGATCATCGAGAATCAGTTGGAGAAAAGCAATCATGACCATCTCGGGAAGCTCATTACGTACTTAAGCGGCATGGGCGCTCGGGCCGCGATCTGGATCGTTTCTGATCCTCGTCCCGAGCATGTTGCCGCTGTTGCCTGGCTGAATGAATCGAGCAGCGCGAGTTTCTACATGGTGAAAGTTGAGGCGGTGCGCATTGGAGATTCCCCTGCTGCGCCACTGTTCACACTCATCGTCGGTCCGTCAGAGGAAACCAAGGACGTGGGCCAAACGAAGAAAGAAATCGCCGAGCGGTATGGAATCCGCAAACGGTGGTGGACGCAGCTCGTCGAACGATCAACAAAGGTCTCGAAGCTGCATGCGCACATCACGCCGGGAGAATATTCGTGGCTTGGTACGAGTTCTGGCATCCGCGGGCTAAACCTGAACTACAACGTCACGCAGGACGAAAGCGCGGCGGAACTTTACATCGATCGCGGCAAAGACTCGCAAGAAGAAAACAAAGCAATCTTTGACCAGTTACAGGCAAACCAGGCCGCGATTGAGAAGACTTTTGGCGGACCTTTGAGTTGGGAACGCCTAGAAGGCAAGCGCGCCTGCCGCATTCGATTCATACAAACGACTGGCGGCTACCGCTCGCCAGAGGAGAAGTGGTCGGAACTCCAAGATGGGATCATCGCTGCGATGACTCGTCTCGAATTGGCATTGCGGCCATTTCTAAAACAACTGAGATTGAGTACGTAATTAAATACAACGATGTCACCCACCGATACTAGCGAGAAGGGCCTCGAAAGCATCATCGTTGCGGAGATGATCGAGCGCCGCTGGATTGCCGGCAATCCAGCCGACTACGACCGCGAACACGCGCTGGACCTAGCCAAGCTTCTTGCCTTTCTGCAAACAACCCAGCCGAAAATGGGGGAAGCCCTAGGTTTGGCAGAAGATGGTCCCCGGCGATTGCAGTTCCTTCATCGCCTGCAAGGTGAGATTGCAAAACGCGGCGTCATTGATGTGCTGCGAAATGGTGTGAAACATGGTTCTTCCTCAGTGGAACTATTCTACGGGACCCCGTCTCCCGGGAATCCAAAATCTGTTGAACTATACACTGCGAATACCTTCAGTGTGACCCGCCAACTTCGGTACAGCAAAGACGAAACGCAACTTGCCTTGGACCTGTGCTTGTTCATCAATGGCCTACCCGTCGCCACATTCGAACTTAAGAACCGCCTCACCAAGCAGACTTTCGAGGATGCCGTCCAGCAGTACAAGCGTGACCGCGACTCACGAGAGCTGCTTTTTCAGTTCGGAAGGTGCATGGTCCATTTCGCAGTAGACGATCAAGAGGTTCGCTTTTGTACGCACCTGAAAGACAAGGAATCCTGGTTTCTTCCCTTCAACAAGGGTTTCAATGATGGTGCAGGCAATCCTCCAAACCCCCACGGACTGAAGACCGACTATCTTTGGAAAGAGACCCTTTCGAAAGCAGGCCTGACGGATATTATCGAGAATTACGCGCAGATCGTCGAAGACACTGGGATCGCGGGGCGCAAAAAGTTTCGGCAGATTTTTCCACGCTACCACCAGCTCGACGTGGTGCGAAAGCTTTTGGTTGATGTGCAAACACGCGGAGCTGGCCCGCGCTACCTTATCCAACACTCCGCTGGGAGTGGAAAGAGCAATTCCATTGCATGGCTAGGGCATCAGCTAATCGGTCTGGAACAGGGCAAGAAAGCAATTTTCGATTCTGTGATCGTAGTTACTGACCGTCGAGTGCTTGATAAGCAGATTCGCGACACGATCAAACAGTTCGCCCAAGTCTCAGCAATCGTCGGCCACGCCGAAAACGCCGGAGACCTTCGCAAGTTCATACAAGACGGCAAGAAGATTATCATTTCTACGGTCCAGAAATTTCCCTTCATCCTCGACGAGATTGGAGATGAACACCGAGGGCACAAGTTCGCGATCATCATTGACGAAGCTCACTCCAGCCAGGGAGGGCGTACGTCCGCAAAGATGAACATTGCGCTTGCCGAAGGCGGGGGCGAGGAAGAAGAAGAGACCGTCGAGGATACGATCAACCGGATCATGGAAGCTCGCAAGATGTTACCCAACGCGAGTTACTTTGCTTTCACAGCAACGCCCAAGAACCGAACTCTCGAAATCTTCGGAGAGCCAGTACCCGCTGGGGATAAGGTCAAACATCGGCCATTCCACAGCTACACGATGAAGCAAGCCATCCAAGAGGGATTCATTCTGGATGTGCTTCAGAACTATACGCCGGTGAATAGCTACTATCGGCTGATGAAAACCATTGAGGACGATCCAGAATTCGATACGAAGAAAGCCCAAAAGAAACTCCGTCGCTATGTGGAATCCCACGAACACGCCATCCGGCAAAAAGCGGAGATCATGGTTGACCACTTCCACGATCATGTCATTGCCAAGCGCAAGATCGGGGGCCGGGCCCGGGCGATGGTGGTCACAAGTGGTATTGCGAGGGCCATTCAATACTTCCATGCGTTTCAGGATTACCTCCGCGAACGCAAGAGCCCTTACGATGCCCTTGTCGCGTTTTCAGGGGAGCATGAATACGGCGGGAAGAAAGTCACAGAGGCATCGCTAAACGGCTTTTCGAGCGTCCAGATCGCAGATACATTCAGGGAAGACCCCTACCGCTTCCTAATCGTGGCCGAGAAGTTTCAAACTGGCTATGACGAACCCCTTCTGCACACGATGTATGTGGACAAGCCTCTGTCTGCCATTAAAGCGGTTCAGACATTGTCGCGGCTAAATCGCGCTCACCCTCAGAAGTACGATACGTTTGTGCTCGACTTCATGAATGACACGGATACGATTCAAACTGCGTTTGCGGACTACTACCGCACGACAATTCTCAGTGAAGAGACGGACCCAAACAAACTGCACGATCTCAAAGCGGCGCTGGACGGCTATCAGGTGTACGGCTGGCAACAAGTCGAAGAGTTTGTCGCGCTATATCTGGGCGGAGCCGACCGCGACCGGCTCGACCCCATTCTTGATTCTTGCGTTATCCGCTACATTTCAGACCTTAACGAAGATGGACAGGTTGATTTCAAAGGGAAGGCGAAGGCGTTTGTGAGGACCTACGGTTTCTTGGCATCCGTGCTTCCTTATAGCCGCGCAGAATGAGAAAAGCTGTCGATCTTTCTGAATTTTCTGATACCCAAACTGCCTGCACCCGTTGAAGAAGATTTGTCTAAGGGCATCCTCGAAGCTATCGATATGGATAGCTACCGAGTGGAAGTGAAGGCCGCAATCCAGATTGCACTTCAAGACCAAGATGCCGAAATTGGCCCGGTTCCAACCTCTGGCGGTGGGAAAATGCCTGAGCCGGAACTGGACCATCTTTCGAACATCATCAAGGCCTTTAACGAGCAATTCGGGAACATCGATTGGAAAGACGCCGACAAAATTCGCAAAGTAATTGCGGAAGAGATCCCAGCCAAGGTCTCTGCGGACAAGGCCTACCAGAACGCAATGAAAAACTCAGACAAGCAAAATGCCCGAATCGAACACGACAGGGCATTACAGCGCGTTATTGTAGAGCTGTTGACCGACCACACTGAGCTGTTCAAGCAATTCCAGGACAATGCCGGCTTTCGGAAGTGGCTAGCCGACACCGTTTTTTCCGTGACTTATGAAGGGCAATCTGGCTAGGTCTATGGCGATCCACGCACTCACCGAGAACTTCAACCGTTTCTCAGCTAACCTCAATCCGAAGGGCACCTTCGAAGAAATCGCATCGAGAGAATACCGCTCGATCAAAGGGCTTATTGAAGACAAGAGCGGTCCTGCAGCCGTTCTTTCTCCCAATTGCTTTCTGCAAGGTTCATACAAGCAAGCGACTGCAATCTACACAATAAATGACATAGATATCGTAGCGCTTTGCCGCCTTTGGTATCCCGGTGGTGGAACGGGAAAGCGTTGGTCGCGAGATGAAATTTTTGATGCTGTGGCCGCTCCCTTGCGTGCGGATAAGCGATACGAGGCAAAAACTCACTACGGCCCGCAAAGCATGTGCATCAAAGTGGACTTGGGAATTAGGATTGAGGTCCTTCCGGTCGTGCTCAAGGCGGGGAACAACGATCCCTCGCAAGAACCCTTCTGTCTTTACAGACCCGAAAAGGGGAGCTGGCAAGAGGGCTATGCTCGATTTCACCAAGCATACTTAAGCTTGAAAAACCAAGATATCAAAACTGGTGGAAATTTCATTCCTTCAGTAAAGGTTTTGAAACATCTCCGGTCTTTATATGGGCTACAATCCGTTTCCTTTCACCTCGAGTGCCTACTCTATGTGCTACCCGACGATGTTTTTGCTGGAGGCGCAGCAGAGTTCATAGCCGGTCTCCTCGCGTATATTGCCAGGTTTACAGCTGAAGAATGGTATGAGGCTAACATCTGGACTCCATGCGGAGACCGCAAGCTGTTTTTCCCTTCTGAATGGTCATGGGAGTCTTGGTCACTGTTTCACCGAGCCGCTCGCGTTTGGTCCGCTGCAGCCATCGCTGCAAGTACAGAGCAAGACCGGAACAGTTCAATCTCCCGCTGGCAAGAGCTTCTAGGGCGAGAGTTTTTCCCGAGGGTCACTGGATGAGGAAGATCCTGGCAATCGACGGCGGCGGAATCAAAGGCGTTTTCCCAGCCGCATTTCTCGCATCACTTGAAGAATCCTTGGAATGTAGTGTCGCGGACTACTTCGACCTAATCGTAGGGACATCAACTGGCGGGATAATAGCAATTGGTCTCGGGCTAGGGCTGTCCGCAAAAGAAATACTTCGGTTCTACGAAGAGCACGGACCAAGCATTTTCAGGACAAATTGGATTCGGCAATTGCTGTCATTGGGAATTCTGCCCAAGTACGACCGCAGACCACTAGAGGCAGCATTAATGAGTGTCTTCGGGAATCGCATCCTAGGAGAAAGCAAGAAGCGACTAGTAATTCCGTCCGCAAACCTAGAGCTAGGTGAAGTATATGTATTCAAGACGGCGCACCATCCGAGATTCGAACGGGACCATAAGACAAAAGTTGTTGATGTTGCGATGGCAACTGCAGCTGCTCCCTCTTACTTCCCAGTTTTCCGCAACAGATTCGGGACACCTCTGATCGACGGCGGAGTCTGGGCAAATAATCCTTTGGGTTTTGCGGTTTTAGAAGCAATCACTGTGCTCCGCTGGGAAAGGAACGAGATAAGAGCCTTGAGTCTTGGATGCACATTAGAGCCGCTTGATGTGGGGAGGGCAAGAAGTTTTCCTGTCGGGCGTCTTTATTGGGGGACCAAAATTGTGGACGTATTTATGTCGCTCCAATCATCTGCCTCAAATTCAATGGCTCAATGGATTGTGGGAACAGAAAATGTTTATCGAATCAATCCTTGTGTTCCGACGGACCGCTTTCGTCTCGACGTCGTCAAGGAAATTGAATCACTCAAAGGGCTGGGGGATTCAGAAGCCCGTAAAGCGCTTCCCATGATTCGAGAGAGGTTTTTGACAGAGCCAGCTGAAGTATTTGTACCAACTTTACCAAAGGCGTTGAAGGACATATGAATCCTTTATCGCCCGAACTGATAACCGGGACAGTTGGAGAATTGCTAGTACAACTGCGTTTGCTTCAATTTGACGTTCAAGCTGCTCCTCCATTGAAGGACTCTGGAAACGATTTGATAGCCATAAAGCGCAAAACAATAAAAGCCATTCAAGTTAAAACAACCACCGGGGATCGGTTTTCAAATCTGGGAGACACGCTGCACAGGTTATTTGACGCATTGGCCCTCGTTGTTCTTGTTGGCGAAGACAGAACTCTCCATCTAGATGACTGTCGAATATTTCTACTGAGCAGAGAAGAAATTCGAAAATCGTCATACACGATTTCAGAACTGAGAGATTATGAGCTGAGTCCGGAAGTGGTAAATCGAATCTTCGGTTGAAAAAAAGTCTGCACAATTGTAGGACCAAGAAGCATTAGGCTATGCCCCAAACCATTTTTTGCGACGAGTCAGGTTTTACGGGCACGCGGCTGTCCGATGAGGCGCAACCCTATTTTGTGTATGCTAGCGTTGCGCTTTCGCCCGAGAAGGCAGATGAAATAGTCAGAAAGGCAATTAAAGATTTTCGCCTTCAATCCTCGGAGATTAAAGGGAGCAAGCTTAGCAAATCAGATAAAGGGCGAAAGGTTCTCTCGTTCTTCCTAAATCAGTGCCTTAAGGACTCGCAAGTAGCTTTCTTCCACAAGAAGTATGCTCTTGCAGGTAAGCTCTTCGAATATATCTTCGAACCTGCGCTTTCGAACAAGAGCGCTATGTTTTACGGCATTGGCTTCCACAAGTTTATCAGCACGCTTGTGTTCGTTGAGCTACAAACAGAGCGTGCACCTGCGGAAAAACTACTTCGCAATTTCGAAGATTTGCTGAGGTCTCGTAATCCTGAAGGCGTAGCAGCGTTCTTTGATCTGCCTACTACTAAGCGGAGGACGCGCAGCGTTGCAAAAGAAATTCAAGCATTTTGTATTGCGCAACAACGGGCCATTGCCGAGGAGCTCAAAAGTATAGAGGAGTTGGGGAGGGTCGGAAAATGGACACTGGACCTAACGGACACGGCGGTTTATTCACTCCTTTGTTTTTGGGGAGAGAGGTTCGACCAGCTTGATGTGTTTTGTGACGAATCCAAACCTCTTTTCGCCCACCTGCAGGTTGAAAATAGTGTCTTCGCAGCAATGATAGGCCGAACTGACAAGCAATACTTCGACTTCGGCAACGGATCGAGGCCCTTTACGTTCAACCTATTTCGCGCAATATCTCTCGCAAACTCAAAAGATAGCTGTGGAATTCAGATCGCGGACGCGATAGCTGCCAGTCTGTCCTACGCATTACGGAATCGAAAAGAAGGAACCGCCAAAAGGTGGCTTATGGCGTTTGGTGAATCGTCTGCCGTTCATCCGGACAGCAACATACCAGACTTAGATGTGATTGACGTACGCAAGCCAGAAGCAGCCCGTAATAAGCAACTGTTTCTAGAGCTAGTGAGACGATGCCGTGCTGGAAGTGATTTGTTGGACGGGATAGAGGATTTTATTAGGTTTGGGTGGATGCTGCCAAAGCGCAGAAAATAGGTGCGAGAAGCACAGTGGAGGGAAACGGGACAATTAGAACTTAGAAGCCAGCCAGAAAGAGACCAGTACAGCTTTGCGGGAGCATTTGTGGGAACAATTAGGTGGCAATGACCGTGAAATCGCGGACAAGAATTGCGTACAAACCAGAAGGTCAAAAACTTGGGAACATTTGGGAACAAAGTTTGTGAAAAGGGGCCAGAAACAGGGGCTTCCAAAAATTGTAAGGGCAAGACATGTCACAGTTTACGAAGTTGATTTCGCCGACTACAGACCAGTAGGTCGGGAATCCGATACTTCCTTTCTCCTGGCCCAAAGATTGGCTTTGAATCTAGGACTCGAACTTCGGGAAATGGCGAAACGGCGAGGAGATACTACCGCTCGCAGCGAGTGTGTGAGTATTCTCGCGGATGTTCCGGCGGCTTTCCAATCGACGCAAACACGCTTCCGCGGATTTTCTGTAGGATCGGACTATCTTTGCGCAAGGTCGAGCTCTTCGAATGAGGATCTCAGCGTTAGGAATTCTGGCCCCAGAGGACACAAGGAAAAAGTAGGCAAGCGAAGGGCTCCGGCATAGGCCGTGGTGACACATAACGAGTATCTTGGCCTCAGGCTGCTGCAGCGCCCGCTGGTAGAACTTCAGCGCACGTCGATAGAACCATGCGGGACGAGGTTTCTTGTCGTCGTGGAAGCGCAGCCAGATATGGGGGAACTGGCGGACCTTGGCGTTGTTTTGGCTCCACCGCAGGTTGACGATGTGGGTGATGCCGAGGGCCCGAAGCTTTTCGACGTGCTGCCAACTTGTGATAGCGCTTCCGAATGCCAGCCGCTCAGTCACGAAAAACGCTTTCATCGTGCACGCCCTTTACCACTGTTCCGTGTAGGCCTAGCCTTCGCAGTTCGTTTGGAAAACATATGATTCGCAAACGCCCACCTGGACTTTCTATGCCTATGGCAGTCAGTCATTTGCCTTCTCCCTTTGGTTAGGGATTTCTAAACGGCCCCTGCCGGCCGCAAGCGCCGTCGCCGGGCTTACCCCTAGCGCTACCCCTATTGCGCGCCAGGACGCTCCTTGCGCCCGCAGGTTAGCGACTTTGTTTGGGTCCACGTTCTTGCTTGGCCTACCCAAACGCCTACCCTTGGCACGTGCGTTCCGTAGGCCCGCCTGTACACGCTCTGCGATGAGGCTGCGCTCCAGTTCCGCTACAGCCCCGAGCACTGTGAAGACCAGCTTCCCGGTCGGCGTCGAGGTGTCCACCTGTTCTGATAGGGAAACAAATTCGACCCCGAGGGAACGGAAAGTCTCCAGTGCTCGCAAGAGGTGGGAGACGGAACGGGCGAAACGGTCGAAGCGCCACACCACAACGACGTCCAACCTGCGACGATGAGCATCAGACATGAGCTTGTCTAACTGCGGGCGTTTTTCCTTCGCGCCCGAGATGCCAACATCGATGTACTCACCTGAAACCACCCAACCGCGCCGATGACAGTACTCGCGTAGCTCGCGCAGTTGCATCTCGGGGTCTTGGCCGTTGTGCGTGCTGACGCGCGCGTAGAGGGCTACCTGGCAACGGTCTTCTGCGGTTGTGGCTTGAGCGGACGGGGAAGGACTGCTAACTTTTGGACCAGCCATCTCGACCTCCTATTCAGGTCTTGGTGGTTAGGGGCGCGTTCGGTGCTCGTAACACCGGCGCGTCCCGCTCACTCACGCTTTCATTTTCTTCTTGCGACCCCGGCCCTTGCAGTAGACCTCGGTCTTGGTTTCGTGCAGCCGGGCCAAATCGCTTTTTGTCCAGATCCTCGTGGCGCGGCCATGCCAAATACGCAGAGGTGGCGAGCTAACCTTGCCAGCGGCTATCCACCGCTGCAACGTCATCAGCGAAATGCCCACCCGCCTAGCCGCCTTACGGCTTGTTACCGGCCACGTCATTATGCTATATATATAACATTATTTAGCCCCTGTGTAAAGCCCTTTTTTCGTCTGACGGGCCGCAGGCTAGCCCCCTTAGGCTTACCCGCCCAAACGAGGGCTGCAAAGGGCTGCAAACGCGTTTGCCACGTATTGTGGGCGTCAGTTTTTGGCCCGGTTAGGCCCGTGGCCCCTGTAGAGGCTCACGAGGGAGGGGTCAGTTTCCGAGTAGCGCGTAATACGGCCAATGGGATTGAAGTTTGCGAAGGGTCAACACTACACGACAAGGCGGGACCGATCTGCCATGTCTGAGGCAAACCTTGCAAGTTTCAGAGACTTGCTTCGGCGGCGATCCCACCCGCATGAAATCGGCTCTTTGCGATTTGGTCAGCGAGTCTGGGTGGGACTCTCAGAAATGCTTCGCTTTCTTCCTATGGGCTGTTCCTCTCGATTTGACGTGCATCTTGCGCTCATTCCTGTGCCTGTATACTACGCGAAGCACAGATTGTCCAAGCTAACTGGGTGGTAGGATGTCCCGCCTTGTTAGCTCGTCATGAGGTACGCGACGGAGGTAGCCTCTCGTGCCAGAAGAACGAGATTCTTTCCCCCAATTCATAAACACTGTCCCAGAGCGCTTGCCGCCAAAAAAGCTTTTCGAAGCTTGCCTCGAGGAAGAAAAGACGATCGAGACAACGCTCTTCCGAGAACGTGTCGACCTGCTCTTAAGACACGTTCTTTTTCTCCACCCTCTTTTCGAGAGCTCGCCTTTGGCTGGTTATAAACCTTTTGAGAAGATCGCTCAGGAAAGGTACCCGTTCAACTTTTCCATCGCACCGCCGGTGCGCCTGCACGTTTCGGAACGCGAATGGCGATATCGGAAACTTCTAGAGTATCTAGAGAAACAGCGAGATACCGACCTGCGCTGGCTCCTGATTGCTCGGTGGCTGCAGCAAGAGGAGATTTCAGGGCCCGAGCAGTTCTTACCTGCTGGCGTGCTCCGGCGCCTAGTCAAGAGATTCCAGAAGCATCTTCCGACGATTTCGCCGACTGATCTTCTCCACGCGGCGCGGGTCAAGCTCTGGCTACCGTACTTTGAGCGATTGCGAGCCGACTACAACGCAAAGAAGCCGCATAACCCGGGACTGATACTCGGTGGTGTTGGTTATGACGCAGAAGCAATCGAGGCGATCACCCGCACTCAGAGCAACGATTGGGCCGCCTGTAAGTGGCTGGGTAAACGCAAGAACATAAACCCATACAATCTACGGAATGCGTACTCCCGAGTGTGGGGTCACCGGAGAACGAAAAAGAAGCGGTAAGCCTCCTTAACCTCCAGAAGTCCCAGGCACCTCGATCCTTCCTTCACAAGCTTCGCCCACGCAATTTTTGTGAAACAGGGTCCCCTTCACAAGGCCGACTGGCCAAGACATTTTGACGCTGGCGCTCCAGGGTTCGGCTACGGTTCGCATTAGGAGGGAAGAGCGGATGAGCCACAGAAACGAGACTCTGAAATGGGCGCTGATGTACGCCAAGCTCGGCTGGCCTGTGCTTCCATGGCATGCGGTTGACGGGCAAAAGGTTCCACTCATTCGGGATTGGCGGAACGCCGCCACGAAGGACGAGGAGCAAATCCGCAGGTGGTGGAAGCGCTGGCCCGATGCGAACGTCGGCATCCTACTTGGATTGCGGGGCGGCTTGGCGGCCTTGGACGTGGATGGGCCACAGGGCCGAGAGCTGCTCGCCAACCTTACGGCGCAGCACGGTGCGCTGCCCCGCACGCAGGTTTCGCGCTCTCACCGTGGCCTGCGTTATCTTTTTCGGACACCGCCCGGCGTCGTTGTGCGGAAAAAACCCCTCGGCCCGCAAATCGAACTGCTCGGGGAGGGCCAGTGGCTCGCGCTGCCCCCGAGCGTCCATCCGAGCGGTAAGCGCTACAAGTGGGCGCGCGGCACTTCGGCCCACCCTGCGGAGCTTCCGGGTTGGCTCGTCAAGCTGGCTTCCGCTGACGCGCCGCACAAGCCCGCAACACCGCCGGGCGTGGCGGCGGAAAAACTGACCCCTGAAGGCGAGCGCAATTCCACACTGACGTCCCTGGCCGGCACGATGCGCAAGCGCGGGATGTCGGCCGAGGCAATCGAGGCGGCGCTGCTCGCAGAGAATGAGGCCCGCTGTGACCCGCCGCTGCCGGAGAAAGAAGTCCAGCAGATCGCTCGCAGTGTGGGCCGCTACGCGCCCGGCGGAACGCAACCGGTGCGCCGGTTCCCGCGCCTCCCGACCGTAGACGGAGCGCAGTTTGACTGGAAGAACCTGCCGCGCTTTGACCCCTCGAAAGCGCCCGACACAAAGTGGCTGTGCGACAGCCTGATCCCCGAGCGCGCCATCACCTTCATCGTGGGCGATGCCGGAAGCTATAAGTCCACCTTCGCGCTGGCCCTTTGTACGGCGATCAGTCTGGGCGAAGAATTTCTCGGACGCGAGACCCGGAAGCGGCGCGTCCTGTACCTCGACAACGAGAATCCACCCGACGTGCTGCGCATGCGGAATGAGGCCATGGGGCTTTGGCTGGAGAAAAACCAGCGGCTGCGCCTTTGGAGTATGTATGACGCGCCGCCGCCGAAGCCGGGCGGCTTCGAATTAGGCGAAATCGTCCGGCGCTCTGCCGCCCAAGGACGCAAGCCGCTTATCGTGTTCGACCATTGGGCCAGCTTCCTCAGGCCGGGCGAAGGTGGAGAGACGACGGGCCAAACGTCGGCGCTGCTCCAGGCGATGAAAAATCTGTGCGGGCTGGGAGCGACCGTCCTGGTGCTGGCCCATACGAAGAAGTACGACCCTGCGATGTGGTACGGCGGCGCAGATATGCTTGCCAAGGCCGATGCCATGCACACCTTTGTCATCACACCAGACCCGCTGCGACCGGGCGGGGATATTGTGCAGGTCAAGTGCTTCCTGAAGCGGCACGGCGGAAAGGATAGCTTCGCGTTTCGACCCGTGCCTAAGAACCCCAGCGTCAAGAACTCCGGCGTTGCCCGTTTCGAGTTGGTTGATGATCCGGTGAAGGTAGAGAGGCGGCGAAAGATCGGAAAGCTGCGAGACCTGATCAAACACAACCCCAACCTCCCGCAACGCGAACTGGCAAGACTCGCAACGGCTCTCGGTCTCGGGCGGGATGAAGCCGAGAAGCTGCTCAAACAGGGAATCGGCAAGTATTGGGAAGCGAAGCCTGGGCCGAAAAGGAAGCTCGCGTATGTGCTGCTGAGAGAAAAGAATGGCCCCGAAAAACAGTCGCCTAGTGGCCGGGTACTAAGGGTTCGGCCACTAGGCGACTCGCGGACTGGGGGGCCGCCCAGGAGATTTCCGCGACTAGCGCCCCGGAGATTCCCGCGACTAGCGCCCCGGAGATTCCCGCGGTAGCGGGTAGCTGAAATGCGGTTTGCCTATAACGAGAAGCACTACACAGTTGCAGAACTAGCTGTGCTGTGGGACCTGAGCGAGGACACGATCCGCCGCCTCTTCCGCCACGAGCCAGGCGTTTTGGTTCTGAGTAGGGCTCGCAGTAGCAAGCGCCGCTACACCACGCTCCGCATTCCCGAAAGCGTAGCCCTACGGGTGCATCAAAAACTTTCAGTAGTCAATCAATGACTAACAGCTATATAATTATCAGGCTATGTTAGCTATTTATCGCAGGCACCTAAAACGCTGCCCACACCGAGGCGAAGGACGCCGGCATTGGCTTTGTCATTGCCCGATTTGGTTTGACGCCCGGATAAACGGACAGCGCGTACACAAGTCCATGAATCTGACGGACTGGGGGCAGGCGCAGGCATTAGCCCAGAGGGTGGTGGCAGAAGGCGAAGCGACAGCATGGCACGAACCCTCTGCACCTGTGCCCCGAAAGGACCCAATTTCTGTTGACCAAGCCTGGGATAGCTTCCTGGCACAAGCGAGGGCACGGAAGCTGAGCCCCGCCACGATTTACAAGCATGACCTGCTCCGCCGGCAAATGCTGGCCTTTACCGAGAGGCGCGGCCTGCGATTGCTTGGGGAGTTCAATCTGGATGTGCTTGAGGCGTTCCAGGCAGAGTGGTCAGAGGGCGCTCTTGCGAGTCTGAAGAAGTTAGAACGGCTCAAGGCTTTCTTCCGGGCGGCATTTGTCCGTCGATGGGTCGATGACAACCCTGCCGTGCATCTGCGGGGCCCCAAGGTAAAAGCACGGCCGACGCTGCCATTTAACCGAGAGGAAATGGCGAACATCCTCACAGCCGTAGAACGCTACCCGGACAAAACCGGCAAGACAGGGCGTGCGAATGCCCTGCGTCTTCGAGCTTTCATTCTCCTCCTCCGCTACTCCGGATTGCGGATCGGCGACGCGACCAGCCTTGCTGTAGATCGGCTCGTAGGGAACAAGCTTTTTCTGCGCACCGCAAAGACGCATCAGCCAGTATTTTGCGTGGTCCCAGAGTTCGTTGCGGATGCCTTGAAAAATGTCCCGCGCCTAAGCGACAAGTATTTCTTCTGGACGGGCCGTTCCAGGCTGCACACAGCCATTGGATGTTGGCAACGGACGCTGCGAAAACTTTTCAAACTTGCCGGAATTGAGAGAGGACACGCGCACCGCTTTCGGGACACGTTCGCGGTTGAGTTGTTGCTGGCGGGGGTGCCCACGGAGGAAGTAGCCGTCCTGCTCGGTCATAGCAACATCAAAATCACGCAGGAACATTACAGCCCTTGGGTGCGCTCGCGACAGCTTCAGCTTGAGGCAAATTTGGAGCGGGCGTGGAATCGCGACCCGCTTGTGCTGCTCCATGCGAAGCCCAGCTCTAAATCACTCCACCCACACAGCCCGCCGAATTAACCTTCCGCGCCACGCTCTATTACTCGGCAACTCAGTCGATAAGTAGCAAGTGGATTCCTTTATCCTCAGGGTTGAAGCGAGGTTCTCCCGACTTCTTGCAATCGTGGGAGGGAGGATGCCGCTTCTCGTGGTCAGGAAATTTTTCCGATTCCCAACCACAGGCCTCGAATCTGGTTACGCGGTGGCTACGTGGAGACCAACCGAAATGTCCTAACTACTTCTAGAATGAATGGTGCCGGCGGTGGGACTCGAACCCACGACCTAGGGATTATGAGTACCTTGCTGGGGGATTAGCGCCGAGTGGCGGGAAGTGGCGGGAGGTGACGGGAAGTGGCGGTATGCAAAAGAGATTTGGTTACCTCGGGCACGAGACCTGAAAGCCTCCGACAGCCCGCGCAGCGCCAGATTTGCGGCCAAACTCACCACAATCCCCACAAGAATTGACTTGACTCTTGTTCGTAAATAGACGAGTATACATCGTGTATATGGCTCCGTATTCCACGCGCGAGGTCGCCCACATGGTGGGCATTCATGTGGCTACCCTCGAGGAGTGGCTCAGCAAGGGAAAGGTCAAGGGCCCTCGCACAGTACGAGTGGGGGCAAAGCAGTACAGGCTCTGGACCGACAACGACATTGAGCGAGTCAAGAGGCACAAAGCCCACTCATATCGAAAGGGCCGAGGTAGGAAAAGGAAGCAAACAACAGAATAAGCGGACGCACCGGAGCTGTAACTCCGGTGCGCCCTGACCACAACAACCTGTCGGTTTAGGACGGAGGTTGCCATGGCTGATCACCAGCCTACTGAATCTTTCCAATCCCTTCAAGCTGCCACTGTTGGCGCAGTCCGCGCATAGGAGACCGCGATGACGGTCTACCGGCACGGACGACTATGGTGGTACGACTTTCGCCTCGGAGGCTTCCGCTACCGCGAGCCCACCAATGCGCGCACGCAAGACGAAGCGCTGCAACAGGAGGCTATTCGCCGCGCCGGCCTAACCGCTCAAGCAGCGCCTGCTCGCCGTCAATCCTCTCCCCGCTTTGTGGATTTTTCTCTCTCAGATTTCGCGCAGTGGTGCGCCGTCGAGCACAGGGACCGCCCTTCCACTCATTTGCGGTACATGCGCTGCATTAAAGCGTTGAATTATTTCTTTGGACGGCACACCTTGCAGTCCATCACTGCGGGGACCGTTGAACAATACAAGATTCATCGCAGCCAGCAGGTTCGTAAGAACGCGCGCGATGGACGCCTTGTCACTCCCGCTGCCGTAAACCGCGAGTTGGCTGTTTTGCGGATTCTTTTCAATTTTGCAATCCGCTTGGGCAAAGCCCGCGAAAATCCCGTCGCTAAGGTGAAATTCTTCCGAGAACGGCAAAACCACATGCGCGTTCTTTCTGCGGAAGAAGAGGGGAGGTATCTTGCCGCGGCTTCTCCTTCATTAAAGGATGTTGCAGCCGTCATGCTAGAAACAGGGATGAGGCCGGGAGAAATTTATCGTCTTCGCAGGGATGATATCGACTTAGAACTGAAAAGCGTTCTTGTCCGGACCGGCAAAACGGTGAATGCCACACGTCATATTCCGCTGACCGAGCGCGCCCTGACAATTCTGGCTCGCCGCGTGAAACACGGCGAATCGTGCTGGCTCTTTCCCTCCTCATTCGATCCGGGAAAGCCCGTTCTGGACGTGCGCAAGGCACACGATGCCGCCGTGCGCCGCGCTAAGATTTCTCCACCGTTTCGGCTGTACGATCTGCGACACACGGCGCTGACTCGTATGGCCATGGCAGGAATCGATCTGCCTACGCTCAAAGAACTCGCCGGGCACTCGCAAATTCAGATGACCATGCGCTACGTTCACCCTACGCCAGAGCACAAGCGCCGAGCCATCGAGAAATTTGAAGAATTCGCGCGGCAGACGGAGCCCGTTCACGCATAAGGCTGCGCGAGCCTGGCTAATCGCTGCTCCTAAATTAATTCCTCGCTGACCCAAGAATTTTCAGGCCAATTGATTTACCGCCTAGACAATCTGAGCAACTTGACGTAAAAACATGATGCATTCTCCGCGATCGTGATTCCTTAAAGAAAGAGCGGAATGATTCTGCCGGGAGCGGCCCAAACCCCCAATGCCCAAGCGGCTAAGCACGACCGGAAGCGAACTCTTCATTGTTGACAACAGCGAAGAGGACTGGAAGGTCGTTCGCTATTTGAACGACTGGTGCCAGATTTCGAAGGCGATAGACATTGCCACGGGCTACTTCGAAATCGGCTCCTTGCTCTCCTTGAAGGACGAGTGGCAAAAGGTAGACCAAATCCGAATCCTGATGGGGGATGAGGTCTCCCTTAGGACTGGCAAGGCGTTCGCCGCGGGGCTAAAGAAAGCCGAGGCGCGCCTGGACGAGAGTCTGGAAGCTGAGAAAGAGAAGAACGATTTCTTGCTAGGTGTTCCTGCTATCGTCGAAGCCATCCGCTCGGGCAAGATTAAGTGCCGTATCTACCGCAAAGACAAGTTTCACGCTAAGGCTTACATTACCCATGCTCGCCTCGAAGTCGTGGGTTCCAGTGCGCTCGTCGGCTCTTCGAATTTTACTCATCCAGGCCTGACAGAAAACATTGAGCTCAATGTCCAAATCACGGGACAGCCTGTCGGAGTCCTCCAGGAGTGGTACGAAGAGCACTGGAAAGAAGGCGAAGACGTAACCCCGGAAATCCTCCGGACGATTGAGCGGCATACACGGGAATTTTCGCCATTTGAGGTCTACACAAAGGCACTCTTCGAATACTTCCTCGGGCGCGAGAAATCACAAGAGAGCTGGGAGCGAAACGAATCAGCCATCTATAACATCCTCAGCCGGTACCAGAAAGATGGCTATCACCGCGCTCTACAGATCGCTGACGACTGGGGCGGGACTCTCGTTTGCGACGGCGTCGGCTTGGGGAAGACTTTTATCGGGCTCATGCTGATTGAGCGATACCTGTACGAAGGGAAACGGGTCCTGCTGCTAGTGCCCAGGTCCGCGATGGCGAGCGTGTGGATGCGGTGGATCGATCGCTATCTGCGCCCGCGCTACGGACGTGCCGTTCGAGAGCAGCTTTACATTCACACGCACACGGAGCTGGAACGTGAAGGCACAATCTCTCAAGAGGATTACGAATACTTCCGACGTTACGTCGACGCGGTGATCGTTGACGAGGCGCACCATTTCCGCCACGCCTTCCGCAAGCGAGGTCAACGCCTTTACGGTCTCACGGAGGATAAGAAAGTCTTTTTGCTCACAGCAACACCCATCAACAATAGTTTGGACGATCTCTACTTTCTAATTTGCTACCTCATCCCGCGCACTGTCAGATGGGAAGCAGGTCGGTTCCTTCCGAAGCAGGACTTCTTCAAAAGGATTAGCATTCTTGACCTTCGCGCACACTTCAACGAGGCCGAAGCAAAGCTGGATCGGCTTACACACGCAACTGTGGACGAGGCCGCCATCGCTGAGGATTTTCTCCGGACGGACGCACTTCTTCGGGCGATCCTGATTCAGCGGAGCCGGCGCTATGTGCGGGAAAGCGAAAAGTTGGAGGAGAGTGCCCCACTTTTCCCCGTGCGGCAGCGCCCCCGAGTCATCGAGTATTCGTTGAAGAAGGTCTACGCCGGCATATACGACGACATTGTGACTGCCTTCGGCCGCAAACAGCCGCTGGTGAGCCTTGCAGCTTACAATTCAGAAGCCTATCGGACGAAAGGTACCGTCGATGAAAAGCAGGCAGGGTATCAGAGATTGGTCTTGGGGCTCATCAGAACACTTCTCTTGAAGAGGCTGGAGAGCAGCTACAAAGCATTCGAGGGCAGCCTGGAGGAACTTCTCAAGAAAATGGCAGGCTTTCTGAACGCGCACGATCCTGAGCGCTTCCAGTCGTGGGTGGCTCGTCATCGAAGTCAGTGGGATACAGTCTTCGAGCATCAGCGCGTACGCTTTGTGGACGAAGAGGATGACCTGATCGAAGAATCGGACCTTCTGGAGGAGCCCGAAGAAAAACTGTCCGCAGACGAGTACGACCTGAAACGACTTCTCGACGATGTAGTCGAGGACATGGGGCAGTTGGTCTCAATCCTAACCAAAGTTTATGACCACCTGACTCCCAAGAAAGACGACAAGCTGCATCAGTTCATTCACGTTCTTGAAACGAACCCACGGCTTCGCAGCGATAAGTTGGTCGTCTTCACCGAGTTTCGCGACACCGCTCGATACCTTTACTCAGAACTCAAAGGACGGGGCTTTACACACGTCGAGGAAATTGACAGCACGCGGAAGCTGAACCGCGAGAAAGTGATCAAGCGGTTCTCGCCTTACTACAACGAACCCGACCCCGGCGAGATGGAAAGGCTCCTTCAGGAACCGATCCGCATCCTGATTTCCACGGACGTGCTCTCTGAAGGATTGAATCTTCAGGATGCACAGCTTTTGATCAATTACGATCTGCACTGGAATCCCGTCCGCCTGATGCAGCGCATCGGTCGTGTTGACCGGCGCCTGAACGTCGAAATAGAGGCAAAGCTCGGCCGCAAGAATCAAAAGATCGACTTCTGGAATTTTCTGCCGCCCGGCGAGCTGGAAGATGTGCTCGGCCTCTTTCAGAGAGTCACTGGGAAAGTGCTCCGTATCAACCGCACGCTGGGCATCGAGGGTGCACTGCTCACTCCGGACGATCCCGATGCCACAATCAAGGATTTCAACGAACGCTACGAAGGCCAGGAGTCCGTCGAGGAAAGACTCAAGCTGGAGTTTGAAAAGCTGGAGCGCGAGCATCCTGATCTGATCGCTCAATTGCCGGGCTTCCCCAAGCGCATCTTTACTGGCAAAAAGGCGGAGGCCGTTGCTTCCCTGAAGGGCGTCTTCTGTGCGTATCGCTTTCCGCCCCTGCCCAACCCTGGGCTTCCGGATGAGACGCCCTCAGGCCCAGGCGAGCTGCGCTGGTACTTCCGCACGTCTGACGGGCGTGTCGTCGGAGACCTGGACAAGATTGCCGAAGCTATCCGTTCGGCTCCCGCGACTCCACGCCACGTCGCTTCCGCTGCTGATTCTCTTTCTGAAGCTCGGCGCGCCATCGAGCGGCACATCAAAGACACGAACTTGAAGACTCTTCAGGCACCAATGGGTTACAAGCCGATCCTAGTCTGCTGGATGGACGTTTCCTGAACCAGCGAGGCGCGAAGGCATTCAAAGGAGGCTGTACTAAGAACTGATGGCCGCGGAAAAGCTCAAAAACAAGATCGAAGATGCACTCAAGCAATCTTTCGATCAAGAGGCATTCTTTCAGAATCTCCTCGCCAGAACCCTTCGCTGGCCGACAGATGAAGCAAAACAGATTGAAGACATTTCCTACGCCTGGTCTGGCGAGGATCTAAAAGCGCTGGAGCTGGAGCACCACGTCGTTGACGGCAAGGCGTGGCAGATTCAGCCCCTCGAACAGGGCCAGCCCTGGGGCATCTTCGTCCTGGAGTTCAAGAGCGCAGAGGCTTTCGTCTCTGGCCGTGGAATGGCCGGTGTGCTCCGCAAGATTCTTCGCGGTCTCGTCAGCTCGCGGCGCAAAGATGCGTCCCTGCCTTCCTGGAAGCGCGAGCACCTGCTCTTTATCTGCACCCACGAATGGAAGCACTTCCGTTTCGCATACTTTCGCGGGAAACCGGATGACACCAAAACTGCTCAACTTCGGACCTTCGGTTGGGGCCCCGGGACATCGAATCGCACGGTGTGCGAGTTCAACCTGCCGGCACTTGAATGGCCCGATGACCCGGCGAATGCAGAGAAGTGGGTCGGCGAGTGGAAGAAGGCGTTCGACAAAGAGCCGCTCACAAACGATTTCTTCAAGCGGTTCGATAAGGCCCTCGAAGCCATCCAAGCCGACTTGCTGCAGTTCCAAATCAAGGACTCCGCGCGGGCCTACACCGAAGCTCAATTACTTCTTGAGCGGCTGGTTTTTCTCTATTTCCTCCAAAACCGGGGCTGGCTGAATCAGGATCGGCGCTATCTCCCCGACAAGCTGGGCGAGCACGCAACGAAGCCCGAGGCTTACACCTACTACCGCGATTTCCTGGACAAGGTCTTCTGGACGCTGAGTTCGGCGCCGGGCTCCGGAGGCCGTTTGCCCGGTCTGCCATTCTTGAACGGCGGACTTTTCGACGACGACGAGTTCTCTCAACCTTCCGATCAGAGAAAGACGAATCCACCGCTCAAAGTCCGCAATGCCACGTTCAGGTACGTCTTCGACGAGTTGCTCGAAGCCTTCAATTTCACCGTCATGGAAGACACGCCACTCAATCAGGAAGTCGCCGTTGACCCGGAGATGTTGGGAAAAGTTTTCGAGTCCATCGTGCTGCACGCAGAAGCGGCGGACCCGGACGCCGTCGCCCCGGACAAGCGCAAGGCCACCGGCTCCTACTACACGCCGCGGATCGTGGTGCATTTCATCTGCCAGGAAGTCCTCTACCAGTACCTGCTGAACCACCTTCCGCCATTGAAAGACAAAGACGGCTGGGGACCGCGGCTGCGGACGGTTCTGAAAATCGATGCCTCGGATGGGCTTGACGATGAGGAAAAGGAGTTGCTGCAAAAGACGCTGACGCCCGGGCAAGCGGCCCAGGTGCTCGAACTGGTCAAGCCGCTGCGCTGCTGCGATCCCGCCGTTGGCTCCGGAGCGTTTCCAGTAGGCCTGTTGCATGAGCTGGTGAATTTGCGGCGCGTGCTGGAGACAGCGGCGAATGGCTACGTGGACCCGGCCTCAGGCCGCGGGCGCGGCCACGACTGGTTGCATGAGACCAAGGCCCACATCGTGCAGAACTGCCTCTTCGGCGTTGACATCCAGCAGCAAGCCATCGAAATCTGTCGGCTGCGGCTGTGGCTCAGCCTGGTGGTGGACTACGATCTTGGCCTCGATCCATTCACGGCAGAGAAAGCCCACTTCAGCCGCGCCATCGAGGGCATCTCTCAGCTTCCCAACCTGGAGATGAATTTTCATCGCGGCGATAGCCTCCACGATCACATCTGCGGTGTGCCCACGGTGATCATGCCGGAAAAGGCCAGCCACTACGCCGAGGACTTCAAGAAGATCGCCGCCCTGGGCGAGCAACTCCACCAGGCGAAAAAAGCGGAGCGCAAACGGAAGCTGCGGCTGCAAATCCTGGAAAAACGCCTTGACCTGAGCCGGCGCATCCTGGAGGAAGAACTCAAGACGCTGGAAAGGAGCGACTCGGCACTCGATGGTCTGTTTGGTATCAGCGAGTCTAACGCTGAAAAACGAAAGCGAATCGTTCATGAGAAAGAACAACTGGAAGAAGCGCTGGAAAAGGTCGAACGGGATCGCAAGGAGCTACAGAAACTCGCTCAGCGGGAATTTGACAATCAGTTCTACGTGAAGTTGCGCAAGCTCGAAGGCGCCGACTTCGATAGCCCCTTCAACTTTGCCTGGCAGATCGATTTTCCAGCGATTTTTGGCAGCAGCAACGGCAGCAAGGGCGGATTCGACATCATTGTCGGAAATCCACCATTCGTGACAGCCCGGAATCCAAAGAAGCGCGAACTGTGGCGTGAGCGCTGGCCCCGCGTTTGCCATGGCAAATACCACATGCTCTGTCCATTTTTCGAGCTTAGTTTCGGATTACTCAAAACGGGCTCTCAGTTGGGTTTTATCGTCTCCAACGCTTTTGCAAAGCGCGAGTTCGGAAAGCCGTTGGTAGAGGATTTCTTCCCCACTGTGGCCTTACAAAAGGTTGTCGATTGCTCTGGCCTAATGCTCCCTGGTCATGGCACGCCGACCTGCCTGGTCTTTGGGTCTTCAGCCAAGCCTCAACCGAATGCGCCGGTAAACGTGGTCGGTATCTTGCCCGGAGGCGGCGACCTGCAGACGCCCCCAGAGGAAAGCCCCCTCTGGCACTTCATTTCACAACATCACGACAATCCGGGTTACTCGAATACCAAAATCTGTGTAACCAGTAGAGCAAGGGCCGAGATGCTTGTATGGCCTTGGAACTTTGACGTTGGGGCCGAACCCACGAAGCAAGGCATCGAGCAGGGCGCTTCCCGCCGTCTACGGAGTTTACTTGCCACCGATGTCGGGTTCATGTTCATTGTGGGGCGAAACGACGTATTCATGTTGCCAAGTCACGTTTCTCGCCGTCTGCGATTGTCACCGACACTATTTAAACCTCTGCATGTGGGCGATGAAATTCGAGACTTCGAGTTGCGGAGCAGCTCTTTGCTATTGTTTCCATATGATCATGCGAGTTTGGATCTTCTGAGTTTCCGGCGCGGCTCCGCTGAGGCTGAGTATTTCTCAAAGTTCGAAAGCGAACTCTCTAACAGGCCGACTTTCAGCGGAACGTTTGCTGAAGAAGGGAGGGCGCCATATGAGTTCCACCAGATGCCAATTGAGCGCGCAAAGAATCCAAAGTCCATCGCTTTTGCTCAGATAGCGACGCATACTCACTTTGTATTTGATCCCCACGGTCATGCTTTTAATGAGAAAGCTCCGCTAATAAAACTGAAGGATTTTGATGATCAACTGAGTCACCAACTCCTAGCAGCTATTTTGAACTCAAGTACATCACTGTTCTGGCTCAAACAAGTTTGTTTTAGCAAGCGCGAAGCGGAAGAAGCCGAAACTGATACTTACTACGAGTTTCAGGGAAACAAGATTGAACAATTGCCGGTTCCGCAGGCGGTGACTGATGGCCTGCGCGGTAAGAAGAATCCTCTCGCCGACTGGCTCACAAGGCTTTCGCAGGCGTGTTGGGAACGTGGGCAGAAGATGCCGAGCTTGGCCCTACGGAAACTTCTTGAAAAGCCAGGCGAAGCCTACCACGAATGGAACAGTGGCTTGCCTGGCCATGTGCAGCCGCACGCGGAGCTCGGGCCGCAGTTCGAGAACACTGCCGCTTTGCGAAAAGCATACCAACAGGCGCAGTCCATCCGCGAGCGTCTGCGCGCTGAGATGATCGCGTTACAGGAAGAAATGGATTGGCTGGTTTATTCCGCCTATGAGCTACTGCCAGAGGATCATTCCGCCACGCAAGCCGAGGCCGAGCCCGCAGGACTTGAACGCGAGCAGCGGCCGTTTGTGCTATGGGCCAATGCCGAGGGCAACTACGAAAACGCGGTGAAACTGATCCCGAGCGGCTGGCCAGCAGCGAGGAAAAAGCTGTGGGAAGCGCGGCTGGGAGTTATCCGGGATAACGAGCACATCCGGCGGATCGAGCAGCCTGTCTATAAGCGTCGCTGGGACGAGCAGTGGAAGGTGGGCAACCAGTGGCGCTGCGGCCCGGTGGCCTACGCGGCGGAGTTTGTGGACGCCTTCGAGTGGTGGCTGCGCGAAAAGGCGGAGTGGTGGCTGGAACACAAGAAGCAGGGCGGCCCGGTGTCCATCGAAGAGTGGACGCAGGCGCTCTGGCGAGACCCTCGCGTGCAGGCCGCCTGGCCTGTTGCCGCTGAGCAGTACGCCTTCCTCGAAACCGTAAAGGCCCGCGAGAAGGCCGAAGAAAGGGAGGAGCCCGCTCCGGCGCCTGTGACAGCCTCCGCCGATAGCGCAGGCTTCGAACGCGCATTCAAGGCAATCATCGAGGAAGAGACCGTGCCCGAAGGGATTCCCTTCGCCGTGCCGTACGACGAGCTGGAGAAAAAGCTCAAGGCCAAGATCCCTGGCAAAGTACGCAGCATTCGCGGCAAGCTCAATGTCCCCCGCGAACGCTTCCACCGCAAAAAGGATGGCACCTACCTCTGGGCGGGCTTGCAATTCCGGCAGTGATCATTCGCTGAGGACTTCTTGTTGACAAGGCCCCGAGTCGGCGCGCAAGGCGGCATCATGGTGCAGGCCGCCTGGGCCAGGCAGCAGGACCGCATGAAACTCACCTGGCTCAAGGACGGCACCGTCTTCGACGTGTCCAACAACAACTTCCCGATTTAGTTGCCGTGGGATGGCTGCATCGAGAAGCGTCCGACACCATTTGCTTCTCTTGGGCTGGTTTGGCGAAGCGCCTCGACTATGGCGTTCGCGTTTGCGCAAGAGTTTTCTTGGATAGCGTCTGCGCCGTCGTCACGCGATGTGCCTTGACGAATTTCGCGCCGTTCCATGAAAGCACCGGAAGAATCTCATCTTCGCATTTCGGCCCGAAAGCATGCTTCAGTTGGCTCATCAACTCGGGATAGGAATGCAGTCTTCGGTACATATCCCCCGATTCGGCCTCGGCAAGGAGCAAACGCTGGTCCAGCGTGTACCAGACGTCGGCCCCATATGGACCGACCTCGCCCCGCAATTGGTGAGTCATCTGCACGACTGTAACTGTCACCCGACCGTCCGGCTGCGCCCGTATCTGACTCACGACCGGTCGCGTTTCGAACCTTCGCGACATCTCAGTTCGCGGGAAGATAAAAAACGCAAGAGGACTGCCCTGTGGGCAATTCTCGCATCGGTACTTGGGGTTTTCCGCCGGGGCAAATCCGCTGGGATTCTCATAATCCAGCACAGCCAGGCTCGTGGCCACGCGCTCGTTGTCCATCGCGCCGACCAGAATGACGCTTCGACCGTTGAACCGGCTTTCTTGAATGACATTGATATGTCCATTGCTCCAATATTCGCCTGTCACCTTGCCATACCGGTCGAGCTTCCATAGCACAGATGGAAATTCATAGTTGTGCACTGCGGCAGTCCAAATGGTGCTTGTCCCGTCGGGCTCTGCCGTCAGCATGAAGCCGGTCATCAGGAAAGGCGGATTCTCGTTCGTTTCGCCATACCGAATGCTTCGGTTTGGTTGCACATCAAATCGCACGGACCCATCCGAATTGAAGCAAATCAACCGGCGCGCAAATTGAGAATCGCCCCACGTGACAAGCAACAGTTCTTTTTCACCATCATGATCGAGATCTTCCAGCGCAATGGACAGCAAGCGAAAGAGCGAGGTGTGCTTTGTATAAGTGTCGGCCGACAATGCAAAAGGGAACCGATGTTCCCAGAGCTTTTCGCCTCGCTCATTGAACAGCTGTACGGTGTCTCCCTCAATCGTCCAGAAGGCTGGGTTGCGGTCCGCTCGCTGTAAAGGGTTCCAATGCCAGGTGCCCCACACTACAACCGACAGCACCACTACAGCAATAGCCAAAGCGATTATCCCCCTATGCCGTTTCCGCCAATTCTCCTTTACGTCAACCCTTTCGGTCGCTTCGATATCCTTGTCATCGTGCCCTCCATTCCGATCAAGCGGATTCCCTCGTTGGATCTCTTGTCTAGCCTGCCACTGGTCCAACTCGGTGCGAAGCGCATAAACAACTTCGCCGGTTTCGATTCGCACGCGATGGATGGGCAGACCGAGTTCTCGTTCCCAACGTTGGACGGTTCGCACACCGCGTCCGAGGCAAACAGCGATCTCCTTCCAGCCGTTTAGTCGGTCGTGGTTTGAAGTAGTGCCGGGCCTCGGAGCCTGTTCGGCCATGTTTGAACCCTCGGGGAGAGCTATTACTTTGGGGAGGTGCCTACAGAATATACCACTGATGACCAAGCTATTTACCTTAGCATTTTCCTGGCCCCGATGCGTCCAGCATCCTGGCAGTCGCTCGTCATGACGCAGTACTAGCCACGTTAATGTGCGCCACGCATTGCGCGGCGTAACTTGACGCTTGCCTCCAAATCTCAATCCGCGTAAGGAAAGCGAGCGAAGTCAAATGCCGCGAGACTCGTCCCACCGCGGCCCAGCACCTGTCGTCTGAGTTTACTGGGCATTCGTGAATTCGCAATGAGCTCAACGGAGGAGTCCACCATGTCGCACAAAGTATCCAAGCACTGCATTCTCGGACTCCTTTTTCTCATTGTTGTCAACGGTGCTTGGGCACAAACCGGACATTCTCCCTTTGCCGGGGCACGTGGCGAATTGACCTTTGACAACACTTTAATGGAAGCCTAACCTGCGCCCACTGTCCCCACAGTTTTTGCTCCTGGAGGTCAAGAGATGAACTCCCCAAAAAGCGCTCTACGCTTGCTCGTGGTGTTTCTGAGTTTGACCCTGGCCGCTTCGGCCCAGCAACCTGCGTCCACCCCACCGTCCCCTGCCGTGCCGCGGCTGGTGAAGTACAGCGGGGTGTTGAAGGACGCCGCAGGAAAGCCGCGTTCGGGCACCGTGGGGATCACCTTCGCTATTTACGCCGAGCCGGAAGGCGGAGCGACGCTGTGGCTGGAGACGCAGAACGCGGAGCTCGATGAGCAGGGGCGCTACACCGTGCTGCTGGGGGCCCAGACCAAGGACGGCCTGCCGCTGGAGCTGTTCGCCTCCGGAGAACCCCGCTGGCTGGGCGTGCAGGTGAACCTGCCCGGGGAAGTGGAACAGGCGCGCGTGCTGCTGGTAAGTGTGCCGTATGCACTGAAGGCGGCCGATGCGGAGACCCTGGGGGGCAAGCCGGCCACGGACTATCTGCTGCGCGCGCCGCTGGCGACGGGCGCGCTGACGGGCACGGGGCTGTGGCAGGCCGCCCGGCAAGCGCCGGGGGGCATCGACCTGCTGACGGTGGACTGCACCATCAACTGCACCACCAACTTCCTCAGTAAGTTTTCTTCGGCCTCCACCATCACCAGCTCCATTCTGTTTGACACCGGCGCGGAGATCGGCATCAACACCACGGCTCCTTCCAACGTCAACCGCGAGATCGTATCGGTGAACGGCAACCTGGCGCTGTTCGGGCAGCAGACCCACCAGATCCGCATGAGCGGGACGGCCTCCAGCGGGCGCTTGGGGCAAGACGGGGTGGGCTTCTTCTTCGCCACGGACACGGCGGGCAAGTCCATGCGCATCCTGACGGATGCGGGCACGGGGCTGACGGCGTGGCTGAACGTGTATGGCAACGGCAACGTGGGCATCGGCACGGCGGAAGCGGTGCCCACGGCGCACAAGCTGGAAGTGGC
>Ga0214473_10000952_pt1 | contig 39462 bp, 27 predicted proteins | sample RVTome_7_FD_203509 | JGI IMG/M metagenome (GOLD analysis project Ga0214473, IMG submission 203509) | Soil microbial communities from uranium-contaminated site in the Upper Colorado River Basin, Wyoming, United States - RVT98D197 | ecosystem: Environmental > Terrestrial > Soil > Contaminated >...
GTACGACCGAGTCCTCGAGGTCGAGCATCGTGCCGTAGGTGCCCACCATGACGCCGGCGGTCTCGTTGCGTTCGATCAGGACGCGACTGGCCGAGAACAGCCCACCGCCTTGCGCCACGATGCCGAACCCGCTCGTGCGGCGCACTTCTTCGGTCAGGTTATCGCGAATCACCGCATCGGTGAGGACGACCTCGGCACCGGGCTCGTTGCTGAAGACGCCCGCGGACATGTTCATTTCGACGACGGCCCGGGTCGCCGACACGTGCCCCCCGTGGGTCGCGAGCAGGCCTTGCCCGTTGGTCAGATCGGAGGGCTGGGCGACGGTGCCGCGAATGGCGATGTCGCTCAGCTGCGCCGTCGACGCCGACTCCCCCACGGCCACGCCCCAGGTCGTGTTGTTCTCGATGGAGCCGCGGTGCAGCTCGAGCGAAGCGCCCCCGAGGACGAAGACGCCGACGCCCAGGGAGTCGTCGTCAGCCGGCCGAGTCCCGCGAACGACTACGGAGTCGGCCACCATGTGGGCCCCCCCGCTCGCGGCGAGCCCAAACACCTGCGCGTTCGAGATCACCACGCCCCGGAGCGCGACGCTATGGGCCCCCAGCACTTGCAGGCCGTGCCATCCTCCCTCGACGCGCAGGTCCTCGACGGTCGCCCCGTCACCGACCAGCAGGATGGTGGCCACGGCTCCCGCGACCGGCCCGTCCATCACGGTCTCCTCGGCGCAGGCCCCGCGAAGGGTCACGCCCTCCCCGACCTCCACCTCTTCGGCGAAGGTGCCCTTGGAGACGGCCACCGTGTCTCCGGGGCTCGCGACCGCCAGCGCTTCGGTGATCGTGGCGAAGGGCGAGGCGCGCGTTCCTTCACCCCCGGTTGTCGCACCGGCGAGGACGTAGATCGTCGATGCGGGCAGATCGTCGGGCCAGTCCCCCGCGGGACAGGGCCGGCTGACGACAACGCAGCCTGACTCCCCCGGGAAGAGCCCGAGACCGCCGGTGCACACGGGGACTTCACCCGCAGGCCAGGGCTCGCACGTGATGACGCTGTCTGCGCTGCGGGCCGGCTGCTCGCGCCACCCGTCGGGGCAGGGCGTCAGCTCGGCCAGGACCGTCGGCGCGGGCGCGGTGGGGGAGGGTACCGATCCCGTGTCCGAGCGCGGCGCATCCGGGATCTCGATGCCCGCATCACGCGCCGCGTCGTCGCCGGAGCAGCCGAAGACGAGGAGTCCCAGGACCCACGCGAGCGAGCATGGGCGACAATGGCGCATGGACGGCTCCAGTGTAGCCGCCGCCCATGGCACATGCGAGCGGACCCTACTGAGCTGCTGGGCTCCTCAGAAGGGGAGCTTGTTGAGAAGCGTGCGCGCCTGATCCGTCCCGGCCGCGAAGAACGCCGCCGCGGGATTGGCCAGGTAGCAGAAGATGATGTCGAACATGGTCGTGTGATAGGAAATCCAGCTCGTCCCCTCGGGCGCGCCGATGATGAGCTTGGCCCCGAGCACCGCAATGAGCGACACGACCGCCGCGACGATGCCCGCGATGACGGAGCGCCCGCCACCAAGCTTCATGGCGGCGACGCCCGAGGCGCCACCGATCAGGAACGCCACGTAGGAGTACTCCCCCACGAACCTGCCCACCACTCCGTAGACTATGCCGAGCAGGAGAGCTCCGCCGACCGCACCGACGAGCGCCATCGGCAGGTTGACCTCGCCCTGTCCCGCATCTCCGACCTTGAACCCGCCCATATTCAGCTGAGACATGTTGTTCCTCCCGAACGGGCCGGAGTATACGACGGTCCGCGTGCCACCGACACGGGAATTTCACCTTCCGCAAGCCCGTGAGCCGGGGGCTGACAAACGGGGTGACTTTGTGGTTTCTTCCCGCGCCAGGCGTCCCTTACTCGGAGGTCTCCCGTGAAGAAGAGCAACATCCTCGGCTGCATTTTGGCTCCTCTGGCGCTCCTGGCGCTGGTCGGCATCGTCGGGGCCGTGGCCTATTTCGCCATGCACGAGGACGAGTACCGGGACGATCTGACCATGCCAGGCGGCGGCGGCTATCACCTCGGGGGCTACGGGAGCTGGAACGGCCAGACGACTCTCGAGTGCGACATGAACGAATCGGGGACGATCACGGGCGTGACCGCAAACATCGCCCAGGGGCCGGCGATCCGCGCGGGCGGCAACTGCAACATCGTCCTCGAGGGGTGCACGCTCACGGCGCCGGTCGTGATCGAGACGTCCGGCAACGCGCAGGTCGTCGTCAACGGCGGCGTGCTGACGGGCACCCAGCAATTCGCGGTCGCCTCGGGCAACTCGCACATCACCGTGAACGGCGCCACCGTCAGCGGGCCGGTCTCGAGGAGCGGGCTCGCCCGCGTCGACGGCGTGCCCTGAGGAGCTCGCTCGGGCCGCAACGCGAAGCTCCACGCGATGCACCAAGACTACGGCATGGACCGAGCGGGCGAGGCGAGCAGCCGGCGCTGCAGCGGTCCGAGGTTCGTCTCGTTGTAGAGGGAAAAGCCGGCGTAGCGCTCGAGCACGGTGCCCTCAGAGGCGATCGCGATCGACAGGCCGGACCAGCGGCCCGCCTGCTCCACACGCTCGGGGGACACGCGATGGACGAGCACGACATCGTCCCGCACGAAGCGCTCGAGGGCTTGGACGGGCTCGGGCGACAGCCCGTTTCGAGCGTACAGCTCCGCGAGCCAGTCGATCACGTCCACGAAGCGTTCGTCCTCCCATCGGAAGGTCTCCGCCGGGCGGTCGAGGCGCCGCACGATGAGCTCGAATGGTCCGTCGTCGCTCGTCTCTTCCCCGTGGATTACGGCCACGTAGTCGCCGCGGTCCAGCACCGGGGCGACACGCGGCTCGAGGCCTACGCCCGAGTTGGAGTCTGCCGCCACGGTCTCTCCGCTGGCGTTCTCCAGCTCGATCGCCAGGTCGATCGGATCACCGATGACCCGCGTGGTGAGCTCGTACTCTCCGAGGGTCTCGATCGGCAGCTCGAGTCGGGCAGCCTGCCCCGGCTCTGTCCGGCCGGTGAGCCGCGTCTCGGTGCTGATCAGCTCGGCGACGCCCAGCAGGGGGTCGATGGCGTCCGAAAGCCGGGCGCCAAGCCGATCGAGCGGTTCCGTGCGCACCGCCGTGAGCGCGGCGAACATGTCAGGGTCCTCGTTCTCGACGATGACTCGTGCGAGTTGCTCTGGGCTCAAACCCGGATTCCGGACGAGCTCGCGCAGCATGCCGTCGTAGTAGGCGTTGGGCGCCCCCATGGAAGCCTGCGAGGCGATGACGACCGGCGCCACGTGGCGCATCAAGTGAACGGTCTCGACGGTGGAGCGCGCGCATTGCTGTAGATACAAGAGGCGCACCCGACCTCGCCGCGGTCGCCAGTCCGCGAGCACACGCTCGACGTCGCGCACATCCATCCACCGCTGCGCGTCCGACGCGCCCGGGTTCGTATCGTAGGCGTAGTCCGCCAGGCCACCGCTGTGACCGGCCAGGAACACGGCGTAGCTTCGAGCGGGGGCGTGTTCTTCGACCCAGCGGAGCGCTCCTGCGAGGCTCTCGACATCCGAGCTGGCGTCGGCGGCAAGCCGCTCGAAGAAGGCGTCGGCGCCGCCGTGAAGGTGCCGCTCGATGCCGTCGCTTCCTTGCCGGTCGACGAAAGCGGCCACGCGGATCCGTCTGTCTCGCGGGACACGCGAGAGCGCCCTGAGGATCGGCTCGGCGGCCGGATCGAGGTCATTGTCGTACGGCAGGTAGTAGACGAGCGTCCACTCGGCAGGCTCGGCGCGCGGTGTCTCGGACGGCGTGCAAGCGAGTGCCCCCGAGAGGACCAACAGACACGGGATCGATGGGCGGTGAGCGCTCAACACTTCGAGTATGACGCACGGAGGCAGGCGCGGTTCGCTCTTTACCCAACTCTTACGTGCGTCGAGGGGACCGGCTGGCGCCGACGAGGCGCCGCGGTTCAGAGTGCCAGACAGGACGGATCGCACACCGGGCAGCCGCCATAGTCCAAGACGACGGGGCAGACGCCGCAGTTGATCATCGGTTCGGCACAGGCGCCGCGCGAGGCGCAGCCGAGATAGGTCGCTCCGCCGCAGTCGCAGTCGCACGGCTCGCCGGTGCAGTTGAAGGGATCGTAGCAAGGGCAGATGCACCCGGTCGAGAGATCGACCAGGGGCTCGCACTCGGCGGTGCAGCCGCAGTAGCTGCGATCCGTGCAAACGACTCGGGGTGGGCAGTCAAAGACGGGGCAGTCAAAGACGGCCACGCAGAAGTCCGGATCTCCCGGGCAACCGGTGCAGCACCGCTCGCCCAGGCCGCAGCCGTCACACCCCGGCGGGGGTGCGGGACACGCGATGCGAGGACAGGGCGCGGTCCCGCAGAAGCCCGGCTCGCCGGGGCATCCGGAGCAACAGGTCTCGCCCGGACCGCACACCTCGGCGCCGCACATCGGACCCGCATCCGCGGCGGACGCGCCCGCGTCGGCGGGTCTGTGGGACGAACCGCAGGAGGCCAGGACCAACATCAGCGCGCCAGCACCGATCGGCACGAGCCAACCGGTCGCGATCGCTCGAGCCCCCGTGTGGTGTGCCTGGTTGTGCCGTATCGATCTCATGATCGCGGCTGGTCGCAACTCATGTGCCAACCTGTCGGCCGCTACGCGGACTCTGTCGTCGCGCGTCTCGGGACGCGGCTCACCGCGCCGGTTCGAGCGCTCGCGGCACCAGGACCGCCATCGAGCTCGGGTCGGATGCGGGGTAGGCCACGGCGCCGAGCCCGTGCACGCTCCCTCGGAGCCGCCAACGCAAGGGCAGAGAGATCGCCACGTGGGTTCCCTCGGCCATGGGCCGGAGGCGGATGCGCACGAAGCCGGGATTACGCGCCTCCGCTCCGAGCACGTCGCTGGCCGCGCGCAGGGCGCCGAGCAGCGCATCGGTGGCCTCCGTGCCCGCAGGCAGCTGCAGATCCACCACCGCATCGTCCACCGGTCGAACCGCGTGCACGCTCAGCTCGAGCGCGGCGACTCCGCCCACGCGACCCACGTCTCCCGTCAGGGCGAGCCCGAGGGGTCCATCCCCCGACGCACTGAAAGGACGCCCGAACACTGCTTCGACGCGCGTGAGCAGACCCGCCTCGCCCGCGGTCTCGATCTCGACGTCGACCGCACGACCCGGAGCAACGTCGAACGGGACGACGGCCCGCCCGTGCTCGAGCTGCACCGTCTCGGTGCGACCATCGATGTCCACCGTGATGCGATCGGGCTCGCCGACGCCGAGCGCCCCATAAGCACCCGCCGCCACCATCCAGAACGCGCCCTCTCCTCCGAGCCTCGTCAGCTCGCTCGAATGGGCCAGCGCACCACGCAGCAACTGCGCCGCGAGCTCCTCGCGGCCGGCTTGGTGGGCCGCGATGCCCAGGGCCACCGTCGACACGAGCGCCTCCGCCGTGGAGTCACGACGCTCTGAGGGAACCACGAGCAGGCCCGTGCCCTCCTCGCGCAGGTGCTCGGCTGCCCGATCCAGCATGGCGAGACCGTGCCCGTCCCTCGCGTCGGCCACGAGCAAGGCGGCGGACGCCCGCGCGAGCAACGTCGGCTCCCCCGGGATCCCGCGGAGCACGCGTCGCAGCGACGCGCGCAGCCGAGCGCCAGCGGCAGCCACGGGATCGAGCGCGCGCTCCTCGGCGTCGGCGAGCTCCGCCACGCCTCCGATGGCGAGCGCCGCGAGCATCGCCGCCTCCGCGCGGACTCGCCCGGCGTCCCCATCCTGGTCGCGCATGTTCTCGGTCCCGCCGAGCGTGTTGAGCGCGCGCGACAGCGCCGCACTCGACTCTTCGTCCTCGACCCCAGCGGCTCCCCAGGCGATGAGGGCGCACGTGGTGGAGAGGCCCGAGTGGTCGCCCGCCACGCGGCCATCGGACATCTGCGCGCGAAGCAGCGTTGCGCGCAGCTCCGGCGCGAGCGTCCGACCGGCGAGCGTGTGGCCCCAGGCGAGGATCGCGGGGTCGCTGCGCCGGAGATCAGCGAGATCCGGATCGTCCACGAGCGCGCTCGGTGCCAACACGACCAGTCGCGCGGTGGGCGCACGGGCAGCGTCGGGGATGGCGAGCTCTACTTCCCAGGATCCGTTCCGGACGATCGCGCTCGCGCGACGACGTATCGGATGCATCCCCGCGTCCACGGCGATGCGTCGCTCGATGCCGCGGACCGTGCGTCCCTGGGCATCGAGCAGGGCCAGACCGACCCGGCCCAAGCCCGTCTCCGTGGGAGACAGGGAAACCTCGAGGACGCGCGTCTCGCCGGGCGGCACGACGATCTCTTCTGCGGCTTGCACTGTGATGCCCTGGCCGGAGGTGGCGACCCGGAAGTTCCCCGTCTCCTCGGTCACGTTGGTCACCGGGAAGTCGAGGGAGACGGTCTCCCCCGTGCGCAGGCGCCGCGGCAGCTCCGTGTCCACGATGACCGGCGCGCCGCCGCGCGCTGCTGCCAGAGCGACGGCGCCGAAGCCTCCGGGTGTCCACGCCTCGGCGACGACGCCCCATGTGCGAGGCTCCTCGTCGAGGTCGAGCTGGACCGGTCCGCCATCGGCCGCGACCGTCGTGAGCGCGCCCCCGGCGCCGTCACCCGGACGCGCTGGCCTGCGGAGGGCGAGTGCGTACGGATCCTGCTCGATCAGCTCCGGCAACTGCCAGAGCTCGCCGCCGCTCTGCTGAATGCGATCGTCTTGCACGTGGGGAACCGAACGCGTGGGCGCGCTGAAGATGCCCGCTCCCATCATCACGGTGGCGCGGCCCAGATCCACGCCATGAAGCCGGGCCACGAGCGCGTCCTCGCCCACCGCCTCGGCATAGATCGTCCCCGAGGCGAGGATGCGTCCGGTCGGATCCCACAAGTCGTCGCCGTTGCCAAAACGCCCATCGGGACCCGCCGATACGAGCTCGTGACCGGCAACCGGGACGAGCTGATCGAAGCGTGACCGGCCCCCGCTGGCCGGGCGGATCTCGAAGGGCCTGCCCCAGCCGTCCACCAGGTCGGTCGCGGACACGCCACCGAGCCCGGGGACCCAGCGCCCTTGCATCTGCCGCAGCCACTCGCGAGGCTCGCCGCTCCAGGTCCAACGCAGATCGAGGGCGTTCTGCTGAGCGAACTGCCGGAGGGCGAGCAGCAGTCGGAACAGCCGTTTGCGCGTAATCCGTCGTGCGGTGTTGTCGTAGCTGAAGGCGGAGTCGAGCTGCTGCAGACGGTCAATGCTGAGCGGTTCACCGCCGAGCCCCGTCGCCCCGCCGTCCCCGAGCCGCCCCGATGACGCCAGCGACGCGAGGACCTGATCGTTGAAGCGCCAGCGGCCGCGCTCGAGAACGGCGACGTGGTCGATGTTGACTGGAATCGAGGCTTCGACGTGACTCTCGATGGCGCGCATCAGAAGGGCGAGTCGACCCGAAACGAACCGCGCCCTGGCTCGGAAGGGATCCCGCAGCAGACCCTGTTGCACCGGATCGGTAGGAGCCGGCACGGGCTGCAGGTCGCGGCCGCGCAGGACGGCCGGCGCGCCCGAGTCGAAGGGAGTGCTCGAGGACAGAGCTGCAGCGATGAGGGACACGCCCGCGCTCCCTGAGGAGGCCCTCAGATCGCCGAAGAGCGCATCGACGCGGCTCCGCTCCTGGACGAAGAGCGCGCGCGCCTCGTCGAGTGGCAGCGCCACGGCCCAGACGGATCGGTCGTCGCGGGACGGACCCGCGAAGGCTAGCCTCGCGACGGCTTCGCCGGAATCGAGGGCGAGGTCGGCCGACATGCGGTCGCCCGCCGTGACCCAGATCGAGGTCGTGCCGCCTCGGACTTCGTGACGTTCGGAGCCGACGAGCGGTCGAGCCCTCACGATGACGTGTCCGACCGCGTCCGGGGGGAGCGCGAGCTCCGTGACCGTCTCGTTGCCGGCGACGACGTGACTCGACACGGCACGCATCATCCCCTCGTCGCGGACGAGCAGGGCGACCGCAACAGGAAGGCGAGCGGCCCGCGGTGCGCGCGCGATCTCGACACGCACGTGACCGCCGGCGGCGACGACCCCCGGTTCGACCCTCACGCGAGCGGCGGCGTCGGGATCGATGGGCAAGCAGCCCGTTCGAGAGCCAGCGCGCTCTCCGTCGCCGGCCTGCACGACGATGGAAGTGGCGGCCTCGCCCCCGCACGAATCGGTCTCGCCTTCGCGCGACTGCCCGAGCTCGATCTCGAAGACCGCGACCCCGTCTGCGTCCGTCACGGCGGTGAGCCCGCCGGCAGAGAGTCGCGGTCCGGACGCCCTCATGGGCACCCCCGCCCCCGCGGGCCGTCCGTCCGATCCGACGACGCGCGCATACAATCGCCCGCCGAGGTCACCCGCGAGCACGCCGCCCTCGACGGCCATGGCGACCAGGTAATCCACCGCCGAGACGCGCACGCGAGCGCTGCCAGACGCGCTGCCCACGCCGGCCTTGCTGGCGCTGACCTGCACCAGCCGGTCGCGGAAACCGTCCTGCACGCTGGGCGCCCGCCAGCGGAAGCGCGCGAGCCCGCGGGCATCGGTGCGGATGCGCTGGCGCTCTTCCCGACGTTGGCCCGCGACCTCGAGCGTCGCTCCGGGAACGGGCCGGCCTTCGGGCGTCCGGACCATGACCAGCACGTCCACCTCGTCGCGCGAAGCGACGAGGATCCGCTCGGGAGCGACGGACACGAGCATGGGGGTCACCTGAGGGCGTTGGATCACACCCTGCGCGTAGGCCTCCAAGTGGGTTTCGCCTTCTTCGACCCGGGCCCGGGCCCGGACTTCGCCCAGTACCCCCGCGGGCATTCGGGCCGCGTGCGCGAAGACCCCGGCCGCGTCGGTTCGCACGTTCGCCGCCTCCGCGAGCGGACGGCCTTCCGAGTCCTCGTACACGATCTCGACGAGCTCCCGCGGCATGCCGCGCGCGGTGCTTCGCCCCGACACACGGCCCACGACGCGGAATGTCCCGCGCTCGGGCATGACCATCCGCGCGGAGGACAGGCTCAACACGCGCGCGCTCCGGACGCTCACGTCGAGCTCGAAGCGTCGCGTGACCCCGACGCGGGCCGTCAGCTCGATGACGGCACGGAATGAATCGGCCACGTCGTCGGGGACGGCGATCTCCACGGTGGCACGACCGAGCTCGTCCGCGGTCGCCTCGGCGGCCGCATCCCTCGGGCTGAACGACGTCAGAACGCGGATCTGAGCGCCCGGCGCGGGTCGCAGGTCGCGGAGCCCCACGACTTCGTACGTCGCGAGGAGCCAACGCAACGGCTGACCCCGCGTGGCGACGAGGGAGCCCTCGAGCCCCATCTCCACGCCCGTGACGTCGCCGCGACGGACGGGACGTCGGGTCGTTGTCTGCGCGTCGGCGTCCTGGGCCTGAACGGCGACGAGTACACAGAGGCAGGCTGCGAGCAAGTGAGCGCGGCGATTCATCGGATCACCTCCGTTGCCGAAGGCAGCGCTCGTTCGATCAGGGCCACGGGCCCGAGGCGCTCGAGCAGCGGTACCGGTGGGGGTGGCGGGGGAGGCGGCGGCAGCGAGGGAGACGGCGAGGCGTCGGATGCGGCCTGCGTGGGCTCCTCGCCGCGGTCGGCGACTTCGATCGCGTCGGAGGCAAGCACCGCCGTGGGCCGGTGGGCGTCTGCCCGCGGCCACGCCTCGTCGTACACCGTCACACCGAGTCCGCGTAGGCGACCACCGACGCTCCAGCGCACGGGAAGGGGAAGAGTGACGTGCCCCCCTGGCGCGATGGGCCTGAGCTCGATGCGGACGGTGCGGCCTTCCACGGTGGGGCGGCTGCGCGCCAGCGCTTCGAGGAGCTCTCTCGTCGGCTCGTCGAGCTCCACGCCCGCCGGGAGGTCCAGCTCCGCGACCGGAGCGGCGAGGACGCGGGCGCCGCGGTTGCGGACCCGGAGGCCGAGCCCCGCGCGCGTGTCGCGAGCGCCCACTTCGCCCTCGACGACGATCTCGACGGGCGCGGGCGTGACGGGCGCGGCGGACCAGGGCCGACCGTAGCGCACGTCGAGGGTGGCGAGGGCAACGTCCCCGCCGGGCATCTGCACCTCGAGGCGATGCGACCCGGGCCGACCCACGTGGGGCAGCACCACCATACTGATCCCCGCCGCCTCACGGACGCGAGCCGCATGGCCGTCGAGCATGACGCGCAGCGAGCCCCGCTCTGCGCCGCCCGACAGCATACCGGCAGCGGCGGAAGCCAGAGCCCGATCGGTCGGCCGCCAGCGTTCCGCTCCGCGGGCGAGGCCCGCGAGGTTGCGCACGAGCGGCAGCGCCGCGTCGCGCTCGTCGAGGCCGATTCTCGCGAGGGCGAGCAGGGCTGTGGGAACGACGCGAGCATAGCCCTCCCCCGCTCCGCCGGGCGGCTCGAGCCACGCCTCGTCCCCGACCTCGATCACGTCGCGGGCGATACGCCGGAGCAGCTCACGCGCCCGGGAATCCTCCGACTCGCCCCGCGTGAGGGCGAGCGCCGCGGCCGCGCTGGTCCACAGGGCTGGTGCCTCGGTCGCCCTCGCCGCACCATCGCCCACCTCGGTGCGAAGCCTTCCAGAGAGGCGCAGGAGCGCGCGACGCGCGCCCGGCCTGCGACCAACCGTGCGGATCGCGAGCGCGAGGCCCATGAGGGCCGTGCCGTGTCGCTGCACGAGCTGGGGATTGGGCGCGTCGTCCTCGGACGCGCCCTCGAGGACGCCGCTCACGAGGCGGAGGGCGCGGACCATGTGCGCATCGGAGACGGAGCGATCGCGCCATCCGACCGACACCGCGAGGGCGACGGCCAAGGGGTTACCGCGCAGCTCTTCGTCGGGATCGCCTGCGGTGATCTGGGAACGAGCCGCGGACAGGAGCGTCTCGGGGATGGGCTGGCCCGCCAGGCCGAGCGCCCATCCGGCCCACAACGGATCTCCAGCGGGTCCCCACTCACCGGGATCGCCGAATATCGCCGTGCCCACGGCGAGGCGAAGCTCCCCCGGGCCTCGCTCGGTCGCGTCTTCGGGCACCTCGATCTCGATCTCGGTTCCGGATCGCACGAGCACCTCGAGCGAATCGCGCACGAGGCGGGCGTCCGGGAGCACCGCGAGCGGTCGCCTGACGGCGTCGAGGGGCGAGCCATCAGCGGCGCGCACGGCGCGCACGACCAGCATGCCCTCGGCGGGCGCGCCGACGGTCACCTCGGTGATCAGCTCGACCGCATCGTTGGGCGGCACCTCGATGGTCCGTGGCGCGGGCGCCCTCACGTGGACGCCACCCTCGGAGGAGACCTCGACGCGGGCCGAAATCGGCTGGGCGGTTCGGTTCGCGACGCGCACCGGAATGCGAAGCACGTCGCCCGTCGTGGCGAAGGGCGGGATGGGAGCGTCGACCTGCGCTTCCTGATCCACGCGCACCTCGGTGCGGCCCGCGGTGGTCCATCCGGTTCGCGTCCAGGCGATGGCCTCGAGGCGGTAGGTCGTGAGCGCATCGGCGAGGGGCACCTCGATCACCGTCTGGCCGCTGGCCTCGAGCTCGCCTTCGCCCAAAAAGAAGAGCGTGGCGGGGAAGCGCTCGCGGATGAGCTCGCCCATGACCGCGAGGCGGGACCCCGAGGCGGGCGGCGGCGGCGGGCTCTGGGCCTGGTGCGCGTCCCGGGTCCGGGTCCGCTCGGAGCGCCTGTCGTCCGCCGGGACATCCATGTCACCGAGGGCCATCTCGGCCTCCTCCATCGGCATGGCTTCGCCCGTGGACGGCTGCGAAGGCGCCGGTCTTCTGGCCGCCGAAGTCGCGCGCCCGTAGCCCTGTCCCTCACCGCCCCCGGCCCCGTGCCCGATGGTGCCCAGGTTGCCGAGGCCGATGGTGCCTTCCCCCGTGCCTCCCCCGCCGCGGCCCGACCCATCGAGCTCGAGACCTCCGAGCGCGTCCGCCTCGCTGGCGGTCGCGGTCACGACCGACCGCCGTTGCTCTTCCTGGGCGGCGAGGCTCAGCGTGTCGTAGGCCTGGGCCATCGTCGCGAGCACCGTGCTGCCCGGTGCGATGAGCGACAGGCGCTGCATCAGGGCATCCTCGCCCGAGGCCACGGCGTAGGGCGTGCCCCTCGGCACGACGCGGGCGAAGGGATCCCGCACGTCATCGCGCGTGCCGACGCGACCGTCCGGCCCTGCGGAGACGAGCTCGAAGTCCGGCGCACGCTCGGAGATCACGAGCGGCGGTTGTCCCGCGCTGGCGCGGCGGAATTGATAGGCGTTGCCCCACGGATCGACGAGCTCGTTGGCGGTGAGCATGTTGAGCTGCACCATGCGGGACAGCCAGCGGGACGGCGGCTCGCCCGCGGAGGCCCGCGCCGCGTTGGCATCGTCGGGGTTGGCGAAGCTCGCGAGGGCGACCATCAGCCGCATCAGGCGTTGGCGCGCCACGCGCCTCGCCACGGTGTCGAAGGTGAAGCTCGGGTCCGCCGCGGTCAGCATGGCGAGCGTGAGCTGCTCGCCCCCGAGGGTCTCGGCCGCGTGCTCGTTCATGCGCTGCGTCCGAACCAGATTCGCGATGATGTCGGGATCGAACGTGCGGTTGCGGATCACCCCCGCCGCCGTGCGCGGGTCCGCGCCGAGACCCGCGACGATGCCCTCGAGCTGCGCCATCAGCCGGCCGACGCCGCGGCGGAGCATCTCGTCCCGCAAGGCGAGCGGATCGCGCAGCTGACCGCGGTGCTGGGAAGAGGCCGGCCCGTAAGGGCCCTGGCGCCGCTCCCACGGCGCCGGATCGAGCGGTGGCGGGCGCACCGCCTCGCTGTCCGGAGACAGGGACGCGGCGAGCGCGGCGCGGAGCAAGAGCGCCGCGTCGTCGGTGGATGGATCGGCAGCGGACCGCTCGATGGCCCCGCCCATCCAGTCCAGGGACCAGGGCTGCTCGCCGCCGTGCGCCGCCAGATCACGGGCCACGAGGGCGACGTAACCCTGCTGGGGCGCGGGCGCCGTGCGGAGCCCGATGCGGGCGCGCTGCCGGACGCGGTACACGTCGCTTCCGGCGTCCACTTCGAGGGCAAAGGCGTCGGCCGGTCGAACGAGCACCGCGTCGATGGATCCCGTTCCCACGGCCGCAGCACCGTCCTGATCCAGAGGGGTGCGCCCGGCCGTCGGGTGCACAGCCCGGGCTCGGAGCTCCACGACGCCGCCGATGTCGCGAGGCAGCACCAGCGCATCCCTCGTCGCGCTCGGCCCGAGCCACGTCCAGGCAACGGCCCTGCCGCGAAGGAGGGCCTCCACGAGCACGGCGCGACCGCGCGCCCCGGGGCGCCGCTGGACCTCGAAGGCCACTTCACCGCCGGGGGCCACGACGGGCACGAGTGTTCGCAGCAGCACCTGGGCTTCGGGAGCGACGCGGACGCACGCGCGCGCCACGGCCGGATGATCGGTCTCCACGGTCACGTCGATGATCGTGGCGATGCTGCCGTTACAGCCCGCGCCCCCGCCGCTGATGGGAGCCGCCGCACCGAAGGGCACACGCATGGGAACTTCCACCAGGCCGTGGCGATCGGTCGTGACGCGCGCCGTTCGTCCTCGCACCGCGGGCCCCTCGACGACCACGGTCGTGCCGACCGGCGCCGGCTCGCCTCGCGGGTCGGTGACGCTGACGTACACCACCGACTCCACCTCGGGGACGAGCCCTCCCGACCCCGCCGTCGCCGCGACCTTCCACTCCACGCGCGAGAGCAGGTACGACGCTCCCGAGTGCAGCGCGCCGTGCGCCGGGTGAATCACGCGGACGGCCAGCGTTTGCGCCGCCACGTCGCCGGACAGGAAAGCCGGCGCTTGCACGCGGAAGCGCGCCTCACCCTGCCCATCGGTGCGCAGCACGGTGGGCTCGTCGTCTTCACCCGTGCGGATCTCCACGCGCGCCCCCACGACGGGAGCACCGGACGGCGTGCGCACGGTCACCGCACCGGTGAGGGTCCCGGCCGGCGGAACGACCGCCTGGTCGATGGTGGTCTCGACGAGCAACCGCTCGACGGTGCGTCGTCCGACGCGGATGGCCTTCGACGCCGTCGCGGTCGCCACAGCGCCCACCAAGTCGGCGGTGACCGGGTAGTGCCCATCGGTGGCGCTCTGGGGGAGCTCCACGTCGAGCGTGGCCACGCCCGCGGGCGAGGCCTGCACGATGCGCTCAGCGACCGGTCGGCTACGCGGATCCAGGACACGCAGGCGCACGCGGCGCCCGCCCACGGGCCGGTCGCCGTCATTGCGGACGAGTCGAGTCCACACGCGCACGTGCTCCCCTGGCTCATAGAGGTTGCGATCGGTCAGCAGGTCGAGCCGCAGCGGCGATCGAGTGGAAAGCCCCCACTCGAAATTGCGTCCCTCGTCGTCGCCGTCGCGCAGCGTGATCTCGAGCCGTGCCTGGGGCAGCGGCTCCTCCGGGACTTCCATGCTCAGCGAGAAGTGACCCTCCCGGTCCGCCTGAACGGTCACCGCGGCAACATCCGCGCGTTGCTCGCCGCGACTGTCCACTTTGGTGATTCTCGCGACGACGCTCCCGCCGGAGAGCGGTCGGAGCTCGGCCAGGCCGAGAACCGCGTAGGCCGTGCCGGTCACCCGGAGCTGACCACCCAGGTCGACCTGCGTGTTGCCGTAGAGTGCGAGCTCGTAACCCCTGCCTTGCCCCTGGGCCGCCCCCGAATCTGGCCAAAAGCCGACGCACAAGGCGAGGCTCGCGATCAACAGGGAGGCGCCGCGCAGCAGTCTTCGCATGGATGTACCCTCCAGGTCTGGCACCCGGTTGGACCGTTGGACGACCCGATCGTTGGAGGGGTCTACCACAGGGGAACCGCTCTTGGATCGATCGAGGGTTTGGGTGGCTTCCCGGGGATCGACGGGGAACCGGCAGAGTCCGCGCCGGGCTGGGTCCATCCACGCGGCCAGGGGAGCTCGGATGGGCCGGTTTCCGTTCAGGAGACCGCCCGGGAAAAGAGCGTCGGCCGCTCCCCGGTCGCCGTCCAGCGATGCACCATTCCATGGCGAAATCGGCTGTTTGACAGGGTTGGGGCCGTCCCTATACTCCCGCCCGCTGTCAGCGGCGATGTAGCTCAGTTGGTCAGAGCGGGCGTTTCATACGCGCTAGGTCAGTGGTTCGAGTCCACTCATCGCCACCGAAATCGCAACGGCGGAGCCCCTTTCATGGCCATGGGCCAGAGACCGCGCTAACGTGGCCGAGTGTTGTCATGGGTCTCGCGTCGCCTCGCCAGGCGGGCGGGCTTCATCGCCCTGGTGAGCACGGCCATCGGGAGCACGGGGTTCCAGCTCGTCCTCCCGTTGTTCGATGCGGAGCGCATCGGTTGGGGGACCTGGGCCGCCAGCACGACGGGGGCGGCCCTGTGCGCTGGGGTGGTCACGAGCCTCGTCGTCGACTGGACAATCGGCACGCGGCTCGGCGTGCTCACGGGCTTCCTCGAGTCGCAGGCCCAGCAGCACAACGAGCTGCGTCGGCTCCCTGCCCTCGGCGACGACGAGGTGGGCCGGGCCGCCCGTGCCACCAATGACCTGCTGCGCGCCATGACCACCGTACGCGTGAGCATGATCGACCAGGCGCTCGAGCTACAGGCGACGCAGCGTGAGCTCAAGCTCACCGAACAGCTGGCAGCCAAGACCGGCGAGCTCGAGGCCCGGCTCAACGAGCGGGCCCTGCTCTTCGAGCTGCTTCAGGCGAGCACGCAGGCTACAGCCTTGTCGGGGGTGCTCGAATCACTGGTGTCGCGCCTCGGCTCCGAGCTGCGACTGCGCGAAGTGGCCATCCTGGTGCGCGAAGACCAGGACACGTTCGCCATTCGCGCCGTGCACGGCTTTCAGAATCCGGATGCGGTCCTCGGACGGAGTATCCGTCCTGGGGACGGTATCGCTGGTGAAGTGGCCCGCTCTTGGGAGCCGGTGATCGTCCCCGACGTCAGCCGCTCGCCCGAGTACCTCGCATTCTGGGGAGAGGTGCCGCGAGAGGGATCTTTCGCTGCCATCCCCATCCGCCACGGCAATCAGCACCTCGGTATCCTCGCTGTCACGCGCCCGCCCGACCTTCCGCTGGCCGAGCTCGAGGTGCACTTCCTTCGAGCGGTCGCCGACACGATGACCCTCGCGATTCAGCACGGCCGCCTGGTCGACGAGCTGAGGGATCTCTCCATGCACGACGAGCTCACGGGCCTCGCCAACCGGCGCTTGCTCCAGACCCGCTTGGCGATGGAGCTCGAACGGGCCAAGCGCTTCAACCATCCCCTGAGCGCTCTCGTGATCGACATCGACCATTTCAAGCAGCTCAACGACCGCTGCGGCCACGCCACCGGCGACGACGCCCTCAAGGCCGTGGCCCGAACCCTCGTCTCCGGCGTGCGCCGAGTGGACACCGTCGCCCGCGTCGGCGGCGAGGAGTTCGTGGTCCTCCTCGCCCGCGCGAACGTGCAAACCGCGACCGCGGTGGCGGAGAAGCTGAGGGATCTCATGGAGTCCCAGTCTCTGCCGGGCGGCGAGGGTCAACCTGGCGGCAAGCTCACCGTGAGCTTGGGTGTCGCCGAGCTCGCGCCGAGCGATGACGCCCACACCCTCATCGCTCGCGCCGACGAGGCCCTGTACTTGGCCAAGCAGCGCGGGCGCAACCACGTGGCCGTCTTCGCCAGCCCGGATGCCTCGGGCCCGCACCTGCACACGCCGGGCGCGGCGTCACCGAGCACGTGAGCTGGGCGAGGGCCCGCCCGCGCGCGCTAGGTTTCGCCCGCCTTCGCGGCCCGCTCGCGCACGATCCGACGGATCTCGGCGAGGTCGAAGGGCTTCTTCACGCGTACGTTGGCTACGGATTCGAGGAACGACTGTGCTCTCGTTGTGAAAGCCCCGCCTGTCATGAAGACGATCGTGTCTTCGGCGCCAGGTCGGACGTGCTTGACCTGCTCGTACACGTCGATCCCGGTGACGTCCGGCATCATCAGGTCGCAGAAAACGACATCGAAGGGCTCACCAGTTGTCATGAGCTCGATCGCGTCGCGGCCGTTGTCGACGATCGTGACATCGTGCTCCTTCAGGACGCGGCCGAGCGACTTGGACACGAGGGCCTCGTCATCCACGAGCAGGACCCGGGCCGCTCGCGTCGACACGGGCTCTTCCGCGCGGACCCGGGGCGCTGCAGCGACCCCGTCGTCGGGCGCGGGAGGCAACTTCACTCGGAACGTGGTGCCGCGGCCCACCTCCGTGTCCACCTCGACGTCCCCTCCTGCGCCCGTGACGATGTTGTGGCAGATCGTGAGGCCCAGCCCCGAGCCTTCTCCCGGCGGGCGGGTCGTGAAGAAGGGATCGAAGATCCGCGTGAGCGTGCCCGCCGAGATCCCCGAGCCCGTGTCGGTGAACTCGAACACGGCCCAGCCCCTTTCGTCCGTGTACGCCCGCACGCGGATCTCGTTGTGATCGGCGCGCCCCTCGGGCAGGGACTGCACCGCGTTCATGATGAAGTTCAGGAACGCTTGGGCGAGACGCGATTCGTTCGCGGCGACCTTCGGAACGGACGTCAGGTCGGTCACGAGCTGGGCGCGGTGGCGGATCTCGTTCGCGGCCAACCGCAGCGTGGCCTCGACGATGGGAAGCGGATCGACGAGTCGCCCGGGACTGCTGTCGGCCGCGGAAAAGGTCCGGAGATCGGTCACGATGTCGCTCATGCGCACGGCTCCCAGCGCGGCTTCGTCGATGAGCTCGCGCAGCGTGGCGAGCGCTTCGGGCGAAGGGGCCTCTCCGGCGTGAGCGAGCTCCTCGCTCATCAACTTCAGGTTGGCGAGGACGAAGGCCAAGGGGTTGTTGAGCTCGTGCGCGACCCCGGTGGCCAGCGTGCCGACCGTGGCCATGCGGTCGGTGAGCAGGGCTCTGGCTTGGATGTGAGTGCGCTCCGTGATGTCCCGGAGGAACAGCAACCGCGCGGGACGGCCCTCGTAGGTGATCGCCATGTTCGCGACCTCGACGTGCGCCACCGAGCCGTCCCGGGCAACGAGGCGCTGTTGCACGAGCGGCGCGACGGGCTCACCCGCGTCCCGCTCTTGCATGCGACGCCCAATCCGTTCGCGGTCCTCGGCGTGGACCACCTCCATGATCGGAGTGCCAATGAGGTCGGTCACATCGTCGCAGGCGAGCAGTCGCACGAGGGCCGGGTTGACGTAGACGAAGAGGCCATCGCGGTGGACCGCGATCGCGTCGGGAGCCGTCTCAATGAGCAACCGGAAAGTCTCGCCCGACGTGCGCAAGGCCTCTTCCATCTCTCGGCGGCGGATCACGTCACGCACCGCCGTCTCCGCGAGAAGAATGCGCATCCGGAGAATCCGCGGTTCCAGGGGCTTGAGAAAGGCGTCGTCGATCCCCGCTGCGATGGCGGCTGCGATCTCTGCGTCGCTGTCCCGGCCTGTCAGGAGCACGATCACGGGCTCGTCGCCCCGCGGCAGGGCGCGGACCTTGCGCGCGAGCTCGATCCCCGGGAGACCGGGCAGAACCGAGTCGATGACCATCAGGTCGAACGCTCGGCTCAGATGCGCGTCCAGCGCTTCCTCGGCCGTCGCGGCCGCGGTGACGTCGTGCCCGCGGTCCTCGAGCTCCATCTGAAGGAGCTCGCGCATCGACACGGAGTCTTCGACCACGAGCGACCGCATCGAACCCGCAGTGTAGACTAGTCGGGGACAATTCCCAGACCCGGGCGCGGACCGCGAAAAGCTGCTTCGCGAAAAGGTCGGCCCCCATTACATTCCCGGCGTGCACGTCGTAGTCGCCGCCGCAACCCCCATCCTCGCTGAGGCCCTGGCCCAGCCCCTCTCGGCTGCTGGGCACGAGATCCTCCACGCTCGCGACCGTGCCGAGCTCCAGGCGCTCCTCGGGGGCGAGCCCCGGCCGGCCGCGGCCTTCATCGCGAGGCGCTTGCCCGGCGGAGACGCCCTCGACCTGCGCGAGGAGGCGAGCGCGGTCCCCTTTGTCCTCGTATCTCCAGACGAGCGCGATCGCGAGCTCGCCCGGTCCGCCCGACTCGCCGGCTTCCTGCGAGTCCCGTTCCAGCCCGCGGACGTGCTCGGAGCCCTGGGCGTGTCGACGAGGGAGCACCGCGTGGTATTGCTGGCTGACGACAGCGACCTCGTGCACCGGCACACGACGCCGATCCTGGAAGAGGCCGGTTACGAAGTCGTGCACGCCTACGACGGAGACCAGGCGCTCGCGCTGCTGGACGAGATCCGGCCTGATCTCGTGATTACGGACGTCGAGATGCCGGGCCAGGACGGCTACCAAGTGTGCGCAGCGATCAAGGGGCGTGCGGACATCTCACACGTGCCGGTCATGATCTGTAGCTCGCTCGGCGAGGCGGCGGACCTCGAGCGCGGATTCGACGTCGGTGCGGACGACTACGTCGTCAAGCCCGTCGTTCCCGAGGATCTCATCTCGCGCGTGCGTGGCCTCCTGGCCGGAATCGATCTTTCCGGGCGCGAGCGCCTTCTGGTGGTCGACGACTCACCCGCAATCCGTCACCTCGTGGGAGACTCCCTCACGAGGCAGGGGTTCGAGGTGACCACGGCCGTGGACGGCCGCGACGGGCTCGACAAGGCGCTCTCGGCGGGTCGTCACTTCGACATGGTGATCACCGACTACGACATGCCGCGCATGACGGGTTTCGAGCTCGTCCATGCCCTGAAGAACGAGCCAGCGACCAAGGGCCTGCCGGTGCTGATGCTGACGGCGCGCGATACCCGGCGCGATCGCGCCCAGATGCGCGCAGCCGGTCTCACGGCCTATCTCGTGAAGCCCTTCAGCGCCGACAAGTGCGTTGCCATGGTCGAGCGGATGCTCGCGGAACGCAGGCTCCGCGCCTACAAGGACGCGTCGCGGCTCTACATCAGCGATGGGGCTCGCAAGGCAGCCGAGGAGCAGGCCGAGTCGGGCGACATGTTCGCCTTTCGTGCGGACGAGCTCGCGCTCACCGTGCTGTTCAGCGACATCTGCGGCTTCACCAACATGTCGGCCAGGATGCCACCGCCCGCCATCGTGGAGCTGCTCAACGCGTACTTCGACGCGCTGTGCCCGATCGTCCGGGCACGGGGCGGCGACATCGACAAATTCATCGGTGACGCCATCATGGCGCTCTTCGTCGATGATGCGCAGCACGACGAGTCCCACGCCCTCAGGGCGGCCCGCGCGGGCTGGGAGATGCAGCGCGCCCTCGATGTGTTCAACGCCACGCACGGCCTCGAGCCGCCACTGCAGATGCGGATCGGGATGAACTCGGGCTCCGTGGTCCGCGGGGACATCGGCAGTCGCTACGTGCGGCGCGACTACACGGTGATCGGCGACACGGTCAACCGCGCCCAGCGCCACGAGTCGAACGCTCCCAAGGGCGGCGTTCTCCTGAGTGCCTCCACGTGGGAGCTGGTCCGCGACCACGTGTCGTGCACGCCGATGGAGGGCATACTGCTCAAGGGCATCGACGCGCCTGTCTCGGCCTACGTGCTCGATGGTTTCGTCGACGAGGACTACTGAATGAGCCGGCGGGCAAGGACGAACCACTGATGGCGGGTCCGATTCGCGTGATGGTGGTCGATGACAGTGCGTTCATGCGCACTGCGGTTGCGCGCACGCTGAGCTCGGACGAGCGAATCGTCGTCGTCGCGCAAGCCCGCGACGGCCGCGATGCCGTGGAGCAGGCGGCGAAGCTCCAGCCCGACGTCATTACGATGGACTTCAACATGCCCCGTATGAACGGCGCCGAGGCGGTACGCGCCATTCTCGCCGAGCGACCGATTCCGGTGGTGATGCTCAGCGCGCACACCCTCGACGGCGCCAAGGAGACGCTCGAGGCGCTCGCCGCCGGTGCGGTCGACTTTCTCACGAAACCCGATGGGGAGGTGTCGACTGATCTGAGCGGCATTCGGGCCGAGCTCATCCGCAAGATCATCGGGGCGTCGAAGGCGCGACCCCAGGCCGCGCCCGCCCTGCGCTCGGACGCTCCGCCGACGCCGATTTCCGCCCGCGCCACGCCGTCGGCCGGCCTGATCCCCCCGAGCGCCACCGAGCCTGCATCAGAGCGCATCTCCTTCGCTTCCATGGTGCTCGACCCCATCGTGGTCATCGCCATCTCCACGGGCGGTCCGGCGGCCCTCGAGCACGTGATCCCTCGGCTGCCGGCGGATTTCCCGCGCGGTGTGTTGGTCGTCCAGCACATGCCAGCACAGTTCACCGGCGCCCTCGCCGAGCGGCTCAACGGCGTGTCTCCCCTCTCCGTGCGCGAGGCTCGCCCCTCGGAACGACTGGCGGCCGGGACCGTTCTCGTGGCACCTGGAGATCGGCACGTGGTCTTCGAGCGCAGCGGCATGATCCGGCTCACCGACGCGCTGCCCGTGAACGGGTGCCGTCCGAGCGCGGACGTGACATTGCAGTCCGCCGCGCCTGTGTACGGCAATCGGATCACCGTCGTCGTGATGACCGGCATGGGGCGGGACGGCGCCCTCGGAGCCGCGGCGGTGCGGTCCGCGGGCGGACGGGTGCTCGCCCAGGACCGGGACAGCAGCGTGGTCTACGGAATGCCCAGGGCCGTCGTCGAAATGGGAATCGCCGACGAGGTGCTACCCCTGTCGCGCATCGCCAGCCGCCTGGAGCGCATCTCGAGATCCTAGATCGCTCTCGCTCAGCGCGGACGACCGGTGTGCAGCCAGCGAACGGTCTCGAGGTTGCCCTCGAGCACGCGCTGTTGATTGAAGCCTTGCGGGCTCGACAGGTAGATGCCCTCGCCGCGACGACGATCGGAGCTGAAGGCGATGATCCGGCAGTCCGGTGAGAACGCCGGGTCCTTGTTCGAGCCCTGGCCCTGGGTGAGGCGCGTGTACTCCTGCGTCGCCAGGTTCATGGTGAACACATCCAGTCCGCCCGAGCGCCCGGTGAAGGCGATGATCTGCTTGCTCGGGTCGGGACACCACGTGGGCGTTTGGTTGTGGCTCCCGCGGAAAGTGACGCGCCGCTGGTCGGAGCCGTCGGCGTTCATCACGAAGATCTGAGGTGAGCTCTGCCGAGCCGAGACGAACGCGATGCGGCCGTCGGGCCCGCACGCCGGGCTGACATCGATGGCCTGGTTGCTCGTGAGCCGCCGCACGTCACTGCCGTCGGGCCGCGCGCTGTATATCTCGCTGTTGCCCTGCCGCGACGACACGAAGTAGACGCGGCCGTTACAGATGGCAGGCGCCATGTTGAGCCCGTCGCCGGCGATGATCTGCCGCCCTCGCACTCCAGTCCGGGTGATCCACATGCCCGTGGTCATCAGACGGGTGAACCAGAGGTTCCCCTCGCCGTCCCAGGCCGGCAGCATGGCGATGCCGCGGCCATTCGAGACGCGTCGCGCGCCAAACCCGTCCATGGCGGCACACCAGATGTCCTTGCGTCCGGGGCCCTCACGCCGCGAGTAGGCGAGGTGCGTCCCGAAGGGTCCCGGCACGCCAGTGATCACGCGCAGCACCTCGTTTCCGAAGTCGTGCATGAAGCCGCGCAGCTCACTCGGCTCCCCCGAGTAGCTCCGCTCGAGCGCGGGGCTCGAACCGCGGGCGAGGTGGAAATAGCGCATCTCGACCTCGAGCCGCCCGCCCCGCTCGGTGACCTGTCCCTTGATGACTCCGCTGGCAGACAAGGCTCCCCACGCGGCGCGCATCAGCCCGAGCCCTTCTGCTTCGAGGTCGTGACGCACGCTCCGCGGATCGATGACCCGGTAGCCCGGCATCAGCGTGAAGTCGTTGCGCATTACGCCCCCGCCGGCCGCGCCGTGGGGCGCCGCACCGAGGAGATCCGGGATGCCGATCCGGAAGACCTGGGTCTCGACCATGTCCACGTCGACGACGACGTTCCCCGGCAGCTCCGGTTCCTCGGTGGCCGCGGGCTGTTGCCCCGTCACGGGCGCTGCCACGACGGCGAGCAGGGCGGCGGCCGCCACGACGGGGAGCACGCGCACCGACGCGTGCCGGAAGGGCGGCTTCGTCGGGCTCATGCGCTGGGGGTGTTCGTGGCTCATCTTTGTCTCCGTGACGGGATTGGCGTTCACCTTCCGGTCGAGAGGTGTCAGCTTCAGCGTGGCGGGCTGACGCTGATGTTGAAAGCGTGCCCGAAGTACTGGGCGCGCGTCTCATCGTCGGTCGGTTGCGGCAAGAACGAGCCCACGGCCTGATCCATGCGCAGCCGCACTGCGTTGTCGAAATCCGCGTTGCCGCTCGATCTCATCGAGTAGCTCGAGATCTGTCCGTCCAAAGACGCGGTGACCGACACGATGGCGCGCAGACCCCGGAGCTCGCTGTCGGACAGGCTTGTCGGCCGGTTGAGGCCGCGGCGAAAGAAGGCGTAGATCTGCCCGCGGTAGATGTCACCCTCCTCGCGGGAGACCGTTCCCTCGGCGATGCCCTCCGGATCCCCTTCCCGCTCGGCGGCCTCGAGGACGCGGGCCACCTCGCTCGCCCGATTGCCGAGCGCGACGAGCATTCCTTCGACCGCATCGGAGGGCAGAAATCCCGCATCCGGTTGGGCGAGCCGGTTCGAGTCCCGGTTGGGGATGGCAGCGAGTTGGGGGAGCCGCGGAGCTTGCGAGCGGGCCGTTCGGATCCGGTTCGGCAGCTCGTTGGCCTCGAACTGGCGCCCGAGCTTGACGAAGCGCGCGTCCACGAAGTGAATTTCCGTCGGCGACTCGTCGTCCTCGATGACGGCCCGCGGGGGGACGAGCCCTGCGGCGGTCACTGCCACGGCGAAGAGGGCGACGAGTAACGGGACCGTCGCGTGCACGATGACGGCGGTCGCCGTGCCGCCGACCAGGGCGAGCAGGTCAACCCGTCCCGTCCGCAGCAGGGACGGTGGCCGGTAGTCCTCGTGCTCCAGAAACATCGGTTGGACTCACTCGCGGGCCAAGGGATCGGTAACCAGACCCATCTTCTCGACCCCGACTTGGCGGACCACGGCCAGAACGCGCACGACCTCACCATAGGAAACCCGCTCGTCGGCTTGTACGTAGACCTCGTGCTGCCGCTGTACGCGCTCGTCGGTGGCAAGCCGTTGCCCGAGCTCCTCTAGGGTCACCTGCTCGTCGAAGAACCACAGGCGAGCCAGGGGTCCGTTCTCGACCCTCTCCTCGTCCGGAACCCGTTCGATGATGATGAGCGCCTTGTCCTCGTCCACGTCCATCCGCGGCGCCGCGGCGTTGGGCAAGTCGACCGATACGCCGGTGGTGAGCATGGGTGCGGCGACCATGAAGATGATCAGCAGGACGAGCATCACGTCCACGAACGGCGTGACGTTGATCTCGCTCAGGAGGCCTCCGCGGCCATCTCCACCAGAGAAGGCCATCAGTCGGCCAGGAAGTGGCGCCGCACGATGTTGAGGTAGTCGCTCGAGAAGGCGTCCACCTCACTGTCGAGGACGCGGATACGGCGGACGAAATAGTTGTACGCCATGACGGCGGGGATGGCCGCCGCCAATCCGATGGCCGTCGCGATGAGCGCCTCGGCGATACCCGGAGCGACCACGTCGAGGCTCGCGTTCTTGTTCCCGTGGATCGCGATGAACGCGTTCATGATCCCCCAGACGGTCCCGAACAGGCCCACGAAGGGCGCCGTCGAGCCGGTGGTCGCGAGGAAGGGCACGAAGTTCTCGAGACGGGTGAGCTCGTTGCTCTTGGCTCGCCGCAGGGCGCGCTCGACCGTCTCGACGTCCCCTCCGGTCGGTGACTGTCCACCGGCGATGCGCGCGAGCTCCACGTATCCGGTCCGGAACGCCGCTGCCACTGGCGACCCGTCGAAGCTCCTGATCTGGGCGTAGACCGCCTCGAGGCGCTCTGCGCTCCAGGTCGAGCCCTGATCTGAGCTCCAGAACAGGTCGAGGAACCGGTTGCTCTGGCGGGTGGCCTGAGCCAATCGGATGATCTTGGCGCCGATGATGAACCAGCAGGCGATCGACATCACGACCAGAATGACGAGGACCAGCTTGACCACGGGGGTGGCGTCCATGACGAGCTTCCAGGGGTCGAGCTCGCGTCTCTCGGCGGTTGCGGTGGCGGCAGCCTGCAAGGCAACGAAGTGAACGAGGAAAGCGTTCTCCATGGGTTGCGTGCGTTGAAGCATGGACCCCCCGGGGGTGTCAACGCGACGGGCGGCCGCCGGACTCATCCGTGACACCGAATGACGCGACGCGTCAAAGATCCTTGACACGCGCCCCTGGGGTATTACAAAGGGCTTTGACGCAATGCGTTATCCCAAGGAGGGCAACATGGAACGGTTCGACACGCGGCTTCGAAAGAGCCGCCAGGCGATCGGCCGAGAGTCTCAGGCCCTGCTGCAGAAGACACGCGAGGCCAGCACGGCCTTCGGGCGTGAGACCCAGCGGGCCACCAGGCGCTTCGGGCGTTTCGTGGACTCGGAGGTGCGATCCTGGCGCCAGTTCATTCGCCGCGGCGCCCTCGAGCTCGTCGAGGACGTGACCGTGGTGGGCAGGCCGAGGGAGCTCGAGCTGCGTCTGTGGCGCGCTGCGGACCTGGCCCTGGTCCAACTCGAGGACCAGGTCCGAAGCCGCGTCCAGGCGCTCGAGGCCGGAGGCCGGGCGCTCGGACGGGGCACGCAGGGGCCGCCCATCGAAGGGTACGAGAGCCTGTCGGCCAAGGCCATCGTCGCCCGGCTCGCCAAGCTGACGCCCGAGGGGTGCCGGGCTGTGTACGAGCTCGAGAGCCGCACGAAGAAGCGGGCCACCGTGCTCAAGGCAGCCGAGCAGCGCCTCGCGGCCTGACCCCATCGCCGAGGTCTCGCGGCAGGCGGGTCACGGCCGCTGGGTCGTGCGGTCGTGGCTCGCCCGTGCGTCGCCGTCGATCGGGATCATCGGACCGAGGTGCTGCGGCCCCGCGGCGAAGACGTAGCTGTCGAGGAACGCGCGCGCCCGCGCTGCGACCTCCCGGAGCGCGTCCTTGGGGGCGGCGACGTAGCCACGGCGATCGGCGACGAGCCCCACGGCGTCCAAGCCCGCCCTGCGGGCGAGGAACAGCGCTCGCGCCATGTGGAATCGCTGTGTGCAGACCACGGCATCGCGCACGGCGAACACGCGCGCTGCGCGCTCCATCGTATCGAGCGTTCGAAGCCCGGCGTGATCGAGGAAGATGTCCTCGGACGGCACGCCATGCTCGAGCAGCCACTGCCGCATCCCGTGCACTTCGTCGTAGCCCGAGGAGCCGTGGTCACCGGACACCAGAATTCGCTGCACAGCCCCGCGTCCGTGGAGCGCGAGGGCCGCCTCGAGCCGGTCGGCCAGGACGGCCGTCGGCGTGCCGTCGCGCAGAACGCGCGCGCCGGGCACGATGGCGACCGTGCGCGGAGGCACGGTCTCGGCCGAGTCGTGGACGAAGGGAGCGCTGTACCGTTCGACCCAGACGTTCATGCCCCACAGCGCGCCCGGCCCGCCCGCGATCAGGCCGACCGCCAGAACCGTTCGCCGCCAGCGTCTTCGCCCCACGTCGGGCTCAACCGCCCCGCGCCCTCGGGCCATTCCCTCTTCTTCGGCGCCTGCCCGAGATGCGCCGGTCATCGCAGGTCGCCGATCATGTGCTGGAGGACCGTCTCGAAGCTCTCGAAGGCGACGCACCCGATGCCCTGCTCGTCGCAGAGGCGATGTAGTGGGCTCCCCGTGACGGCAAAGAGGCGTGGGGCCTCACCGATCGCACACCGATCGCTCGAGCCATCGCCGCAAAAGGCGACGGTGCGCCCTGCGTCAACCCACCAACGGACGATCCGTCCCTTGCAGACCGCGCAGCGAGTGCAGCTCCACGCATCGGAGAATGTCGGGCGGGCGCCCGTGGGCGCGGGCTCGAGGCGATTGTAGTGCGCCGCCTCGAGCAGACCGAGCCAGGGACCCAGCAGCGGCTCGATGTAGAGATCGAATCCGCCCGAGGCGATCACGAGATCGAGCCGCCCGTCTGCGACGGCGGCAAAGAGGGAGGCCGCTCCCTCTCGGAATTCACCCAGCTCCCGCGCGGCGACGAGTAGCTCGTCGCGCCCGGCGCGCACCGTGCTCCACATGCTTCGCTGGGCCTCCGGCAAACTGATCTCGCCGCGGAGCCACGCTTCGTCGACCTGTCGCCAGGACGGATCGGCGAAGCGGTCGCACAGGGCGTCGCCCACGTCTCGTCGCGTCAGCGTGCCATCGAAATCGCACACGAGGAGCGGCGGTGGGGCCTCGGACGGTGTAGCATCCGGTCTTCTCATCGGTCGGGAGGGCATGATGCGGCGGTGCACGTGGCTTGTCTGGGTTCCCTTGGCGGTCGGCGCCTGGACGCCGGCGCCCGGGCTCGCCCAGGATACCGGCCCCGAGGACCCGGACCGACTCCAAGTGGCTCGGGAGCACATGGAGCGCGGCCAGGAGCTCTACCTCCAGTCCCAATTCGCGGAGGCCGCGGCCGAGTTCCAGGCCGCCTACGAGGCACAGCCCTTCAGCGCGTTCCTCTACAACACGGCCGTCGCGTTCGAGCGGAACCGCGAGTGGGACCGGGCGGCCAACTTCTTCGCGCGGTACGTCGAGCGCGATCCCGAGGCCGGCGACGTCGCGGCCGTTCGGCAGCGCATCGAGCAGCTCCGGACCTGGACCCTTCGGGAACGAGGGGCGGGGACCAACCCTGCGCCGGGCACCGATCCCGGCCAGCCCGACGCGGGCGTTGCCGGACAGGTCGGACCCGGTCCGCAGGGTCCGGACGCCGGCACGCCCGGACCGGCCCCCGGCCCGGCAGTCGAGGCGCCACCGCAGGCGCATGCGGTCGCGCAGGACATGAAGGCCCTGCTGACCATCCGCACTAACCCCGACGGGGCGCAGGTCACGGTACGTCGAGGGACCACGGCGGTCGCGAGCGGCCCCGCGCCCTTCGCGCAGACTCTCGACGAAGGCGAGTACCGCGTCGTCGTGGAGCACCCGGACTACCGCACGATCCAACAGGAAGTCCGCATCCGGGCCGGCGTGATGTACGTGCTGTTCGGGGAGATGAGCCAGGGCCAGTTCCTCGGCCTACTGCGGGTCATCTCCTCCGTGCCCGGCGCATCGGTGTACGTCGACAACCGGGAGCACGGCGCGCTGGGCCAGACCCCGTTTCAGAACGCCATCTCGACCGGACGGCACCATGTCTGGATCGAGCGCCCGGGCTACGAAACCGTGGAGCGCGACGTGGAGGTCGGACTCGGCGAGGAAGTGGAGGTCGAGACCGAGCTCACTCGGGTCTCGCACGGCCGCATCCAGGTCATCGCCAACGTCCGCGGCGCGACCGTGTCGGTCGACGACCGGGAGGTCGGCCGGGTACCGTACGATGGCGAAGTGAGCGCCGGGATGCACCGGATCACGGTGGCGGCGGACGGCATGAAAGACTGGGAGCAGGGTGTTTCGGTCCCGCGCGGCCAGCTCGTTCCCATGCGTGTGCACCTCCGCCCCGCACAGGGTCGGGGCGGCGCGTGGGTCACCGCGACCCTCGCCGCGGTCTTCGTGGCCGGTGGGGCCGTGATGGGCTCGCTCTCGAACAATCTCGCCGACGAGCTGACAGAGGAACGCGACGCCGGACGCCTCGCGAACAATGATCCGCGCCTCCTATCGGGACAGATCCTCGCCATCGCGGCCGACGTCTCGTGGGGTCTCGGCGCGCTATTCACGGGCCTAGCCATCTACTACTTCCTGCGCGATCCGCTCCCCGACTCGACCGGCTCCGCAGGCGAGCCGCGTGACTGGGCCCTGGCGCCCGAGCTCGGACCGGGTCGCGCGGGGGGCGCGTTCCGGTGGAGTTTCTGATGCGTGCTCCCTCGATGGCCCTACTCGTGTTGGCGCTCGGCGCCTGCGATCCCTTCGTCTTCGACGATCTCCAGGATTCCGCGGGTGTAGTCGTGCTCGAAGCGCCAGATGGTTACCCCTCGCGTTCGCTCGGCGCGGTCTTGACGGGGTTCGACGGATCTCTCGGAGGCACGGAGGTCTCCCGCATCGCAGCGGGCGGTGGGACGAACATGCCGCTCGCGGTCCACGAGGTCTGGAACGGGCGGGGCCTCGCGCTCGGCAACGCGCTCTATCAGGCTTGCGACGATCCCGGCGACTGCGACCGGGACGCCGGCGCTGCGGTCGCGGGGATCCCGTCGTGGCGTCCGGGGTCTCCGGCCAGTGGGGAGATGTGCCTTCTGATCGGGTCCCCCACCGCCGACTCGGTGACGGTGCGATGCGAGGAGCCTCGCATCAACGAGCCGCTCATGGGACCCGCCGGCACGCGACTCGGAGCGTCGCTCGCTAGCCTCGCGCCCGGCAGCGCGGCCGGCGTTGCGATCGTTGGGGCGCCGGGAGCCAACAGCGGCGACGGAGCGATCTATCGCATCCCCGACGGCAGCAATCCGGTGCAGCTCTCGGTCCCCGTGAGCGCCATCGCCGCGCGTGGCGGTCTCGGCAGCGCCATCGCGGTAGCGCCGCTGCCCGGCGGCGCCACACTCGTGGTCGCGGGGGCGCCGGGTGCGCGCCGTGTCCTGGTGCTGGTCGTATCGTCCGACGGGATGGGCGGCGTCGTCACGAACCTCAGGTCCTGCATCGATGGCCCAGAGGACGGCTTCGGGGGAGTGGTGGCCGCGGGCGACGTGGACGGAGACAGCTGGCCCGAGGTGTTCGTGAGCAGGTCCGCCGATGCGATGTCGCGGACGGAGATGCTGGTCATGCTCCCCGGAACGGGGTTGCCCGATCCGGGCGGGTGCAGCGCCGCGTGGGGCGAGGGGGCCGTGCCCATTCCCTGCCCTGCTGGACTCGATTCGGCGACCTGCGGGCGCGGCTACGGCTCCGCTCTCGCCATTGGCGACGTGGACGCCGATGGGCTCGGCGATCTCATCGTCGGCGACCCGTCTGCCACCGCACGGGGGCACGAGGACGCCGGCGCCGTATTCGTGCTGCCGGGACACGCCTCCGGTCTCGACGGGATGCGGGCCGACGCGCTGACCCTCTCGTCCGCGGAGCCGGGCGATTCCCTCGGCGCGGTCGTGGCCACCGTGCGGACCGATCTCGACGCGATGTCTCCGCGCGTGGAAGTCGTCGCAGGGGCACCGGGCGCGGGCAGCGTGGCCCTCTTCCTGTGCTCCGGACTCGAGGGCGACACGCTTGCTGTCGGCCAGCGGTGCACGCCGTGATGCGGTGAGGACGCGAGACGTGGCAGGGGAGAAAAAGCAGATCCTGATCGCCGACGACGAGCTGAACCTGCGTCGCGTCCTCAGGGCGCAGCTCGAGCGGGACGGATACGACGTCCACGCCGTGGAGAATGGGGCCAGTGCGCTCGAGACGTTGCGGGAGCACCACGTCGACGTCGTCATCTGCGACCTCCGGATGCCGAAGGTCAACGGTATGGAGCTCCTCAAGCACGTGGTCCAGCACCACCCCGGCGTTCCGGTCATCATGATCACGGCCCACGGGACGGTGGACACGGCGGTCGAGGCGCTCAAGCTCGGCGCCTACGACTTCATCACCAAGCCGTTCGAGAAGACCGAATTCAGGAGCGTCATCGCCAAGGCGGTGCGCACCAGCGAGCTCACGCGGCAGGACGTGGAAGCTCACGTGGGCGGGCCAGGGCGCTACCGCCTCATCGGCCAGAGCCCCGCGATGCTCGAGGTGTATGGGGTCATCGAGAAAGTGGCCGATACGCCGAGCACCGTCCTGATCACGGGCGAGAGCGGCACCGGCAAAGAGCTGATCGCCAAGGCCCTCCACGAGAACAGCTCGCGAAGCGACCAGCCGTTCATCCGCGTGAACTGCGCCGCGATCCCGAGGGACCTGATCGAAAGCGAGCTGTTCGGCTACGAAAAGGGCGCCTTCACGGGCGCCGTGACGAGCAAGCCCGGACGGTTCGAGCTCGCCGATGGCGGCACGCTGTTCTTGGACGAGATCGGGGAGATCCCGGCGAGCATGCAGGTCAAGCTCCTGCGCGCTCTTCAGGAGCAGGAGTTCGAGCGGGTCGGCGGCATTCGGACCATCACGGTCAACGTGCGGCTGGTCGCCGCGACCAATCGCGATCTGGTCGCCGACATCGCGGAAGGGCGTTTTCGAGAGGACCTCTTCTACAGGATCAATGTCGTCCACATACATCTGCCGCCGCTCCGGGAGCGACAGGACGACATCCCGCTGCTCATCAGCCATTTCCTGGGGCCGTTCAACACGCGGCTGCGGAAGAACGTGAAGGGTTTGACCGACGAGGCCATGGCCATCCTCCTCGGCTATCCATGGCGCGGGAACATCCGGGAGCTCGAGAACGTGCTCGAGCGCTGCCTCCTGTTCTGCGACGGTGAACGGATCGACGTCGACGCCCTGCCGCCGGAGGTGAGGGAAGGATTGGAGTCGGTCGCCGCGAGGGCACCGGGGCAGGCTGGCGAAGGGGCCCCGGAGGAGGTCGCTTCGCCGCCCTCGACCGAGGAGCCCACCGGACTCAAGGAGGCGGTCCGGGAGGCCACGGCACGGCTCGAACGGGAGCTCATCGTGCGGGCGCTCGAGCAGACGGGTGGCAACGTGACGCACACGGCGCGACTGCTGAAGATCTCTCGCAAGAGCCTGCAGACCAAGATGAAGGAGCTGGGTCTGCGCGAAGCCTGAGGCCCAAAGGACGCTTCGATCGGGCGACAATGTCAGAGGGTCGTTGCCGAATCGCGCCCTGTCATCTAGCGTCTACGCGATGGCAAGGGCAGCAATCCTCATCGTCGACGACGAGAAGAACATCCTCTCTACGCTATCGCGCGCCCTGCGCGTGGAGGACTTCGACGTCGACGTGGCCGGCAGCGGGACCATCGCGCTCGACAAGATGCGCACGCGCGCCTACGACCTGCTGCTGCTCGACGTGATGCTGCCCGATATCGACGGCCTCGAGATCCTGCAGAAGATGCGCGAGCAGGGTAACGACATGCCGGTCATCATGATGAGCGGGCACGGCACCGTGGAGACGGCGTTTCAGGCCGTCAAGTGCGGCGCCAGCGAGTTCATCGAGAAACCGATCGAAACCCAGCGACTGCTGCTCACCATCGACAAGAGCCTTCAGCTCCGCAAGCTCGAGAGCGAGAACCGGGAGCTGCGCCGCAAGACGGGCGGCTTCGAGTCCCTGCTGGGCGAGAGCCCTGCGATGCGGGCCCTGCGCGAACGGATCGCCCTGGCGGCGAACGCCAACGCGCCCGTGCTCGTGAGCGGTGAGCGTGGGACGGGGAAGGAGCTCGTCGCGCGCGCGATTCACGACGGTTCGAAGCGCGCCGCGGGACCGCTGGAGAAGCTCAACTGCGCCGCGGTTCCGTCGGAGCTCATCGAGAGCGAGCTCTTCGGTCACGAAGCGGGTGCCTTCACCGGCGCGACGAAGCAACGCCGCGGGAAGTTCGAACGCGCCAACGGCGGGACGCTCTTCCTCGACGAGGTGGGCGACATGCCCGCCAACATGCAGGCCAAGCTGCTTCGGGTATTGCAGGAGGGTGAGATCGAGCGGGTCGGGGGAGGTGACGTGCAGAAGGTGGACGTGCGCGTCGTGGCGGCCACGAACAAGTCGCTCCGGGAGGAGATCGCCCAGGGCAAGTTCCGCCCAGACCTCTACGACCGTCTCGACGTGCTCCCCCTGCGTGTTCCACCTCTGAGGGAACGCAGGGAGGATGTTCCGCTGCTAGCGGCCCACTTTCTGAGGATCGCGTGCGAGGCGAACGATCGGCGCGGCAAGTCCCTCACGGACGGCGCCCTCAATCGCCTGTGCAGCTACGACTACCCGGGCAACGTGCGCGAGCTCAAGAACCTCGTAGAGCGAGTCGTGATCCTCACGCCTGGCGACCAGGTGACGGAGAGCGACGCCCTCGCCCTGCTCCCGATCGAGGGCGGCGGTCGCGGAGGCGGCGGCTACTACCAGCCTGGCCGGCCGCTGCGCGAGATGCTCGACGACGCGGAGAAGGACCTCGTGTTGCGCGCGCTAGAGCACAACCAGGGCCACATCACGAATACGGCGGCCGAGCTCGGCCTCGAGCGCAGCCATCTGTACAAGAAGATGAGAGCGCTGGGCATCCGGCGCGAAGGGGAGGGCAAGCCGTGAGCGCGTTCGGTCTGCGGGAAGGAACCGTGGCCCTCGCCGTGTGCATGTGGGTGCTCTGCGCCGGTTGCGGCGACGACTCCGGCCCCGGCGGCCCGGGCGCGAACGCGACTGACGCCATCCCGCGATCATGGGGACCTGCCGCTCGCTTCGGCTACGCGCTCCTGTCCGTACAGGACAAGAGCCCGCTCGATCTGACAGCAGAGCATTGCACCGTGGACACCCAGATGGCGGTGGCCTCCGCGGCGGGCGCCCTGCCTGACACGGACTCGGAGGGCCCCTGCGTCGTGACCGACACTTTCACGCTCGAGGGGCTGGCCCCCGATCCCATGCCTGCGTGCGCGGGCGTCGTGGCGATGGAGTACGGCGGCACGACGCGTCGCATCACAGTGTGCGGCGACGCCTTCACCGCACCCCTCGAGGTCGACTGCACCGACGCCAGTCTTGCCGGGGATCTGCGCGTCACGAGCGGCCCGGGCGAGATCGAGGGAGACGTGATCGGATCGTTGGACGTCACGGCCCAGGCGTCGGGCACGCCCTTCGTGCAGCGGCCGGAGCCGCAGGGAATGGGTAGTGCGCTATGGCCCGCGGGCTCCCTCGATCTCGGCTGGACGATCGCGGGCGCGGACGGGGTGGAGATCGTCATCGGCGCGACCTCGGGTACGGGACCACAGGTGAGGTGTCTCGTCCCGGACACGGGCTCGTTCACGGTCCCCGAGCGACTCGTGGCGCCCTATCGCTCGGCCTCGGCGTTCGTGGAGCTTGCCGCGCTCGGACAGGCGCGCCAGAACGCCAACGGCTTCGACGTCACCGTCACCGTGCGTCGTAGCGATGCAATCTGGCTCTATCCCCCGGCGCCCTGACCGCCGACCGGGGCCGTGACCTGCGGCCGGCGACCTGTGGATCCCCAGATGCATCGGGGCTAGCCTCGGCCGGCCATGGGCAAAGCAGGGGTCACCGCCACGTTGATGATCAGCTGCGCCGAGCAGAAGGGGCTGGTGGCCACGGTCAGCGACTTCGTCTTCCGACACGGCGGCAACATCATCCACGCCGACCAGCACACCGATCAGGAAGAGGCCGTCTTCCTGCAACGTGTGGAGTTCGAGCTCGACGGTCTGGACATCGACCGTAGCGACATCGGCGAAGCGTTCCGGCCGATAGCCGAACGTTTCGAGATGCGTTGGGCGGTGCGCTTCTCCGACCACACGCCGCGGTTGGCGCTGCTCGTGTCCAAGCAGGGTCACTGCATGTACGACCTATTGGCGCGGTGGCGCATGGGCGACCTGCACGCCGAGATCCCCGTCGTCGTGAGCAATCACCCGGACCACGCGGAGGTGGCGGAGCACTACGGTGTCGTCTACCACCACCTGCCCGTCACCTCCGAGAACAAGGCCGAGCAGGAAGCCGCCGTCCTCGCCTTGCTCGCGAGCGAACGGGTCGATCTGGTCGTTCTCGCCCGCTACATGCGGGTCCTCTCGGCCGACTTCGTCGCTCCCTATCCCAACCGCATCATCAACATTCACCACTCCTTTCTCCCCGCGTTTGCCGGCGCGCATCCCTATCGCCGCGCCCACGAGCGAGGCGTGAAGATCATCGGAGCCACGGCTCACTACGTCACCGCCGCGCTGGACCAGGGACCGATCATCGACCAGGACGTCACGCGGGCGAGCCACCGGGACACCGTCCAAGATCTCGTACGCAAAGGGCGCGACCTGGAGAAGATCGTCCTCGCCCGGGCCGTCCGGCTCCACCTCGAGAACCGCGTCCTCGTCTACCGGAACAAGACCGTCGTCTTCGACTGACGTTCGGCAGCGGTCTCGCCGGATTGACCCCGGGTGCCGATGGCCATAGCGTCGCCGCCGTGACCAGCGTCATGACCTTCGCCGAGCAGCTCCCCATGCTCGCCGCCGATAAGGATCCGGGACGGCCTCGCCAGCCCATGACCGAGCCCGAGCTCGCGCGCATCCGGCTGCCGCGGCGCCGCGATGACGAAGGGGAGGCGGAGCTGCCAGCGAGCGTCGCAGCCGTGCTGCGCTACGACCAGGGCTTCGAGCTCGGCGGCGTCTCGCTCGTCGGTCCCCTACTCGAGGCGCGGGGAGGCGACGGGCGCGTCCGTTCGGCGACTGTCGACGCGCTCCTGCGGCGCGGGACTTGGCGGGATGCGCTCGCGAGCGTTCCGGAGGACGTCCCCCTTTGGAATCCAGACCCGGCCCTGCCCGCCCTGGTTCCGCTCGGCACCGCAGGCCCGTCGCCGCTCTTCCTCTACATCGGAGAGCCGGACGAGGACGGCGAGTATCCCCTCGTGCGCATCGACGACCAGCCCGAGATGTGGATCAGCGATGCGTCGGTGGCGCATCACGTCCTCGAGCAGCTGACCGGTGGCGCCCCGGGCGCGGCGGCCGCGTTGCGCCGTGCCAAGGAGCGCAACGAGGACCGCATCCGCGCCGAGTGGTGGAACGATCACCCCGTCGTGCGGGCCGCCGTGAATCGTCGCACCTGACGGCTCGCCGGCGCGGCGTCAGATGAACGTATAGATGAGGGCGAGCTGCGTGGTCGTGTCGAGCTTCTTCGCGCTCCGCACGGGCACGTTGTCGAAGAGCAGGCTGAACTTGAGCTCGGCCTGGAAGTTCCCGCCGATGGACGTCCGCACGGCGTTGTCCCAGTTGAGGCGCAGGTCGGCGAGGTCCTCGACGTTCAACAGACCTTCGAGTCCGGCAAGATAGGTGAGGTTCTCGCTCATGTGGTTGTCGTAGCCGACGAAGAGCCGCGCTGAGTGCGTGACCTGATGGTCGGGGAGCGTCGGGTCCATGGCCGGATCCACCGGCAAGAGGTCGTAGTCGTAGCGGTCGTAGGTGAGGTCGTAGCCCACCTCCCCCCAGAACCGGTGGTTCTCTTCCTTGAGGAAGTTGCGCAGGTAGCCGATCTGTCCCTGGACACGGGGATTGAGCCCGGCAAAGGGATCACGGCGGATCATGGCAGCGGCGAAGACCGCGTCCATGGGCGTGAAGAAGAGATCGTAGCGGAGCCGTCCTCGCACGTTGTTGGCCGTCTCGGTGCCGTAGCTATCGCCGGCGAGGCTGAGCACGTAGCTCGCCTCCGCCTGAAACGAATGCATGCCGCGCACGAGCTCGAGCCGTGAGCCCGCGTTGAGCTGGAAGGACTCGGTATTGCCGGTCGTGAGGACCATGCCAGCCGACACGTTCAGGGAGGTCGTGTCCTCCTCTGGCGCGGCCTCCACGACTGCCTCGGTGTGCTGCTCGACAGTCGCGGGCTGGGCCGCTGCGGGGGCCGTGGCCGAAATCGTGCCGACCAACGCAACCGCCCCGAGGGCTCTCGTGGTGTCCCACATGTTCGTGTCCTCCCTGGATTGCTGTTATGCCCGCATCTAGGCCCAAGGTGTCCCAGAACAAGGGAGTAGCGCCACAATTCGGTCGGGCGACAGCCTCAGGGTCCCGTGTTACAGCACCCCCGTGGACGTTCTCACCGACGACGCCATCGCCGGCGACTGGCGCATCTGGCAGCGGCGCCGCGGTCATCGCTACTCCCTCGACGATGTGGCGACGGCATGGGAAGCCACGCGCGACCGACCGGATGCCCGGCGGTGCCTGGATCTCGGCTGCGGCATCGGCTCTGTGCTGCTGATGGTCGCCTGGCGCCTGCCCGAGGCGCGGCTCACGGGCGTCGAGGCCCAGGACGAAAGCGTCGATCTAGCCCGGCGCAACGTGGAACGAAACGGGCTCGAGGCGCGCGTCGCGCTCGTGCACCGCGATCTTCGTGATCGCGCGCTCACCGACTCCCTCCCGGATGCCCCCTTCGATCTGGTGACAGGCACGCCCCCCTACATGCCCGTGGGTCAGGGCACGCCCTCGCCCGATCCCCAGCGGGCGCACGCGCGCATGGAGCTCCGAGGCGGCGTCGAGGAGTACGTCGCTGCGGCGGCGCGACTGCTCGCCCCCGATGGCACGTTGGTTGTGTGCGCCGATGCGCGAGCGCCACAGCGCGTGCTCGACGCCGCGGCCGCTGCGGGGCTCGCGACACTACGCCGACGGGACGTCATCCCGCGCGCGCGGGCCAAGGGCCCGCTGTTCACGCTCTGGACGTTGGGACTGGCCCAGCCGCCACCCGGCGATATCCTCGTGGCGCCGCCGCTCGTCGCCCGCGACGAGCACGGTGCTCGCACGGACGAGGCGCACGGGATCCGCCGTTTCTTCGGCTTGCCGGTGGACGAAGGGGAGGCGCCGAGCCCGTGACCACTCCCCACAGGCGCCCGCTCTCGAACGTCGGCGGCCCGGTGCGTACGCGCGGCCGGGCCGACATCGCGGCGGTGCTGGCCCAGGCCCTGCGCGCCACGGAGACCGCGGATCGGGACTCGCTCACGCACGGGTTTCACACCTATCCAGCGCGCATGCACCGCGCGATTCCGGCGACGCTCGTGAGCGAGCTCGGCCGCCCGGGACAGCTCGTGCTCGATCCGTTCTGCGGAAGTGGAACCGTGCTCCTCGAAGCCATGGCGGCGGGCAGGGACGCGGTGGGGGTGGACATCTCGCCTCTGGCCTTGCGCATCGCCCGCGTGAAGTGCGAGCTCCGAGACGGGGCCAGCCGCGAGCGCTTCGTCGCGTCTCTTCGAGCCGTGGCGCAGGCATCCGAGCAGCGCGTGCGCGCGCGCGTGCCGGTCAAGGCCGACCTCGGGCCGCGGGACCGCCAGTGGTACTCCGGTCACGTCCTCAAGGAGCTCGCTGGCCTGCTCGAGGAGATCCGCAAAGTGGAGCTCGAGCCAGACCGGCAAGCCCTCGAGATGGTCTTCTCCGCCATCGTCGTGAAGTTCTCCCGGCAGCGCGCAGACACCTCGCAGGAACAGACGAAGAAGAGGATCCGCAAAGGGCTCGCCACCGAGTTCTTCGAGCGCAAGGGCCGGGAGCTCGTCGAGCGTTGGGCTGCCCTCGAGGCGGCGGTCCCGGCGACGGGCCGCGCGCGGATCTACGAGGGCGACGCGCGCAATCTCGATCGTGTGCTGCCTCGCCGCATGCGCACGCCGCTCGTGATCACGTCGCCGCCCTACGGCGGCACGTACGACTACGCCGAGCTCATCGCGCGCCGGTGCGCGTGGCTAGGGATCTCGGTCGAGCGCATGCGTCAGAAGGAGCTCGGGGCACGGAGGGACCTGCGCAAGGACACGGACGCCGCGGCGTGGGACCAGCAGCTCGTCGCGGCCCTCGCAGCCATGTCCCGTGTGACGACGCCCCGCGCCATCCTCGTGCTCCTGCTCGGGGACGGCCAGGCGGGGAGCCGCCGGTTGCCCGCCGACGAGCAGGTCGGCCGCCTCGTCGAAAGCGCGGGCTTGGGCGTGCTGGCCAGCGCCTCCCAACGCCGGCTGGATCGCCTCGGAGGACGGCCCCGAAGCGAGCACCTGATCGCGCTCACGCGCATGTAGGTGGGGGTGCGATCGCGACGCACGGAAACTCGGTCGTTTTTTTGACCGGAGATCCACGCTCCCCGAATGTCGAGCCTGGGAGGAGCCCAGGTGGCCTCGACGGAGCGGGGAGAGCTGAAGGGGCAGGTGCTGGACGGTCGCTACCGTGTAGGCAACTGCATCGGGATCGGCGGCACCGGCGTGGTCTTCGACGGCCTGCGCTTGAGCGACGGGGCGACGTTCGTCATCAAGACGATGCGTCCTGTCTTTGCCCACAACGTGGATCTGGCGCGAAGGCTTCGTCGCGAACGTGAGGTCAGCGACCGCGTGGCGCATCCCGGGATCGTGCCCGTCGTGGACGAGGGGATTCTGTCGGACGGATCGCCTTTCATCGTGATGGAGAAGCTCGGCGGCGAGAGCCTGGCTCGGCTTCTTCTTCGGCGCGGTCGGCTCGGCGACCAGGAGACGGCCACGATCGCCATGCGCGTGGCTGCCATCTTGCACGCGATGCACCAACGCGGCTACGTCCACCGGGACGTCAAGCCGGAGCACGTGTTGCTCGAGGGCAATGTGCGCGGCGGTCTGGACGTGCACCTGCTCGACGCTGGCGTGTGCGCCGCCGAGACCGCGCCCCTCGAAGAGAAAGAGCGGGAGAAGGGGCGCGTCTTCGGCACGCCGACCTATTCGTCTCCCGAGCAGGCCTGCGGCGATCCCTACGTGGACGGTCGCGCGGACATCTTCGGGCTCGGCATCGTGATGTTCGAGTGCCTCACGGGCCGCGTGCCCTTCACGGCCTCGAGCATCTCCGCGCTCCTGCGCCGCATCATCCGGGAGGACGCGCCGCGCGTGGGTCTGCTCGAGAGCCGGGTCAGTCGCGACATGGATACCCTGGTCGCGCGCGCCCTCGCCCGCTCACCCGATGTCCGTTTCCCCAACGCCCGCGCCCTCGCACACGCCCTGGC
>Ga0214473_10000953_pt1 | contig 39459 bp, 26 predicted proteins | sample RVTome_7_FD_203509 | JGI IMG/M metagenome (GOLD analysis project Ga0214473, IMG submission 203509) | Soil microbial communities from uranium-contaminated site in the Upper Colorado River Basin, Wyoming, United States - RVT98D197 | ecosystem: Environmental > Terrestrial > Soil > Contaminated >...
GTCCAGCAAGCCGCGGATCTGTCGGGCCAGCTCGTGGCTCGAAAGGGCGCTCTTCTGGAAAACGCGCGGGGCGGGCGCCTCGATCGCCGCGCGTTCCTCGGGCCCCAGCTCGGAGGCGCTCAGTACCACGACCGGGATCTCGCTCCAGGTCGCCTGTCCGCGCAGCGCCTCCAGGAACTCGACGCCTGGCCGATCCTCCCCGTCGAAGTCGATCAGCACCACGTCCGGCAGCGCCCCGGCCATCAGCTGCAGCGCCGCGTCGGCGCTCTCCGCTTCCAGTACCAGCCAGCCTCGGGACGGCAGGGCGGCCCGGAGCTGCCACCGCAGCGCCTGGTCCCCGCCCACGACCAGCACCGACGCCTCGCTGCCGGCGGCTACGTGCGGGCCGACGATCACGGCGAGTCGCTCCGGATCGAGGGGCTTCAACAGGTAGTCGAGCCGCCGGCCCTCGGCGCCAGCGCGGTCGCTGACGAGGGTCGTCATCACCACTGGGATCTGGGTGATCTCCGCGTCTTCCTTGAGCGCGCGCAGCACGGCCCAGCCATCGGTATCCGGCATCAGCGCGTCGAGCGTGATGAGGTCGGGCCGCACCTCGCGGGCGCGCCTCAGGCCCTGCTCCCAGTCGGCGGCGGTGACCACGTGGAAGCCCTCTCGCGCCAAGCCACGGGCCAGCAACTCCCGGGTGTCGTCGTCGTCGTCGATCACCAGCACGGTCTGGACCGCGCCATCTGCACGGGCCGGCGCGGACGTGCCCGGCGCGCGCGCCGGCGCCGAGACCAAGGCGGGCGGCGCCGGCCGGGCGGGCTCGTTGCCTGGCTCGCTCGCGACGGCCCCGACCGTCGCTCTGGGGCGGCCGACCAAGGCGGCCAGGAGCAGGCCGAGGAGTGCGATGCTGGCGCCCAGGCCGGCAACGGCGAAGCTGCGCCGGCGCAGCTCCTCGGTCGTGGTCTCCACGAACAGCGTCCCCAGCGGTCGCCCAGCTCCGTCCACGATGCCTGTGAACACGCGGAGCCGGCTCCCCACGAATCTCGGAGGGCCTGACGGCTCCGGCGCGGGCGGCGCGATGTCAACGCCTTCTCGCGCATAGCGGCCGTTGCGCGGCTGACCGTCGGGACCCAGCAGGCCGGCCTGCAGGACGTCGGGGCGCGCGGCCACGGACCGGAGAACGGCCGCGGCGCTCTGCAGATCGCCGCGCTCGACGAAGGGAGCCAGGCTGATGGCCAGGCCCTCTGCGGCGATCGCGAGGTCACGGGCGAGCCTCTGGCGCAGGGACAGGTAATCGTGGACCGTGAAGACCGCGAAGGCCGCCGTCAGCGTGAGCGCTGCGGCCTTCGCGGTCCCCTCCCCGGACGACCGTCGCGCCGGCGCGTTCGGGGCGACCTTCACGCGATCCTCTGGCCGTGCTCGCAACACCGACTTCGCTCCTCGATCTGGCTTTCCAGGCTGCAGTGGATTAGGCGGTTCCGGGCGCTCGAGGGATGGATGAAAGGCTCATGGCAGTGTCACCTCGGCCGCCAGAGCTGTCAAGCTGCCCACGACGCTCGTGTGATCTGGCTCACCGCGAGCTTCCCTCGCCGAGCGGCGAGCGTGGCTCGCCGGCGGGCTGCGCCGCGCGGGCCAGCGCGTCGACGTCCGCCAGGATGGTCGTGAGGATAGCCTCGCTGACCGCCTGCCCCTTCTGCCAGCTGGCGAGCGTCGCGTCCCCGAACACGCCCGAGGGCGAGTAGACGCCGTCGGTCCGCGCCGCGTCCCGCGTGAGCGGTCCGGGTCGGTTCGCAGCGCCGTCGGCGACCGCGCGCTCCATGCGCACGACGCCTGGCTTCATGTAGAGCACGAGCGAGGTTTCGATCTCGTCGGCGTGGGTGCCGTGGCTCTGCTGGCGCACCGCCTCTTCCGCCGCCTTGCCGGCCTGCAGGATGTCGGTGAAGCCCAGCAGGATCCCCTCGCGCGCCAGCAGCTGTGCAGTCTCGCGCAGCGGGCGGGCGGTGGAAACGCCCGTATTGAGCACGTAGAACCGCCGCGGCCCATGGCGGGCGATCGAGCGACAGATCTGGGCCACCGCATCGCGCTGGGTCTCGAACGAGAGGGACACGGAACCGGGATACTCGAGGAAGGCGGGGTAGAAGCCGTACGTGAGCGTGGGCAGCAGGGCCACCGGTCGCGCCTCGACCAGGCGGCCGGCCAGGTACTCGGCCAGGATCTCGTCGTTGCTCAACGGCAGGTGCGGTCCGTGTTCCTTTGCCCCCGCCCCCAGGGGCAGCACTACGACGGTCTCCGGCTTGAGCCACGCCTCGGCCTCCGTCCACGCCAGATCACCCAGCCGTACGCCCGCCGTCTCCCTCCCGGGCTGTGCCGGCAGGAAACGCTTGGGGAACTTGGCCACGACCGTGTACGCCGGGTCCACCATGTTCGCCACGCGCACCACGGCCAGCTGCGACACGAGCTGATACGCGTCGGCCTTGGCGAAGCCGTAGTCCGCGACCAGCCACTCGATCAACTCCACGAAGGCGATGCGCAGCGCGTCCGACAGCGGCCGCGCGCTGCCCGCAACCATCAGGTGCTCCGCGTCTTCGAAGCGCGGCCAATCCACGCGCTTCTGCTTCTGCAGGCCGAAGCGGAACGCCACCTCCATCGAGGTCTCGAGGCCGGATCCGCAGATCTCGGCGTCGCCCTGCAGCGCGTGGCCGTCCCCGAAATAGAAGAGCGCACCTTCGTGGAAAACCGGCAGGTAGACGGTCGTGCCCTCGCGTACGTCGGCGGCATCCATGTTGCCGCCGAAGCGCCCCGGCCACAGCCCGCCGAACGCCTCCTCGCCCTCGGGGGCCACGGCCACCCGCCCCAGCATCGGCCGCAGCGGCAGCGTCACCGAGCGCAGCGCGCTGTCCGGCAACTCCAGCGTGCCCGTCATCCGCTGGCGGTCGAGGCGCCACACGTATCGGCCACGCGGGAAGGGCTCGTTGAGCATCGCGCTGCCCGCATCGGGCACTAGCGCGCCGAAGCCGCCTCCCTGGGTCGAGACCGCGGTGTCGCGGTTGGGGCGCACCTTGAGGACCTCGACGACGAGCACGTCACCGGGCTCGGCGCCCTCGATGCGGACGGGACCGACCTCTCCCGGCCATTCCCCCCCGGGCCTCTCGTACCAGTCGCCCCAGAGCGTCTCACTCTCCAGCACGTCACCGGGTTTGAGCGTGATCGCGGGGGGCCGGACCGCGAAGGTCGGGTTGCCCTGGCCGGGGGTCAAGCGGTGGGTCTCGGCCGAGGCCCAGACCGGCAGCAGCAGGACGAGCAGCAGACTGCGCATCTCACACCTCCGGGACAGCGCGAACGCTGGTCGGGTCAGGCCCGAGACGCTGGGCTCGCGAGGCGGCAGGTCGCCGCCCCGGGCCAGCGCCTCGGCGTACCGATCGAGGCGCATCACCTCGAACTCCTCGCCCAGCATTCGCGGGCAAGCATCCACGATCTGCAGCTTTCGCTCGCTCGGCAGGGCCATCGCCGGGAAGGAGCGCAGGTCCTTGTCGTCGTCGAGAAGGCCAAGGGGCGGGAAGCGCAGGAACTCGGCGTTCCCAGGCCACGTCACCCCGTCGCCATGCGGCGGCCTGCCCGCCAAGGTGGTCGGCGGCTTCGCAGAGCGTCACGGCGTGGCCCGCGCCCGCCAGGCGGTGGGCCAGGGTCATCCCCAGGATTCCACAACCGACGTTGCCCCAGCGCTGCGCGTCCGCCATCCACCGCCTCCCGCGGAGGACAGTGTAGCGGGGCGGGTCGAGTTCCGCGACCTCGCCCTCCCGGATCGCGTACCGTAAGCTGCAGGATGCGCAGGCCAGCTCCGGGGCCGAGGCTTGCGCTCGGCCGCGAAGCGTAGCAGCGGGCGGCCGCAGCGGCAGACGCAGCCCACGGGCGCGGCCGGATGGCCGAAGGCCAGGTGAAAGTCGGGCACGGACTTCGCCCCCGCCTGCAACGCCTTGACAGCGCAATCCGCCACGGTATCCTAATCTATCCCTCCACTACGATTCACAGGGCAGGCTCGGCGTTCGAGGCGTCGGCCGGCCCTAAAGGCCATCGTGTCCAGAGGAGAGCCGATCCCGCCGTCGGCGCTCACGCGACGCCAGAGGGGAGGAGACGACGTGGGCGATTCCTGGATCCCGTGTTGGGAGGCCCGAGCCCAGGCCGCGTGTGTCTCCGGCGACGTCGCATCTCGTCGTCATTGGGCGGCGCGCGCCGCAGCTTCCAGACGGGGACCGGCGCTGCGCCCGCTGCCCGACGCGGAGTTCGTCCAGGAAGTGCGTCGGCGCTATGACGCGATCGCCGACCGCGTCTACCGTGAGCCCGAGTTGCTGAGTCTGGTGCTGCCCACGCTGCGTGCCGATTTAGAGGCCCTCCAGAGCTACACCTACGCGGAGGACGCGCCGTGAGTGGCGCGCGGGCGCTCTGGCGTGAGGCGCGGCGCCCGGCGTCCCTGGCTGTCAATGAGATCCACGTCTGGCGCATCCCGCTCGACGGGGTGGGGCCGTCGCAGGAGGAGGCGCAGGCTCTGCTCTCGGCGGACGAACGGGAGCGCTGGGGCCGCTTCCACTTCGCCCGGGACCGCCGGCGCTTCGCGCGCGCCCGCGTCGCTCTGCGCCTCATCCTCGCCGCCTACCTGGACGCGGAGGCTCGGCGAATTCGCTTCGCCTTCGGCCCCCATGGGAAGCCCGAGCTGGCGGAGCCGTCTGGCGAGATCGGTTTCAACGTCTCTCATTCGGGCGATCTGGCGCTCCTCGCCGTCGCTGGCCGGCGAGAAGTGGGCGTGGACGTGGAGGCCGTGCGGCCGGTGCGCGACGCCGAGGCGATCGCCGAGCGGTTCTTCTCGCCCGCTGAGAACGCGGCCTTGAGACAGCTCCCGCCGCAGGCCCGGCTCGGCGCGTTCTTCCGCTGCTGGACGCGCAAGGAAGCCTACCTGAAGGCGCTAGGCGACGGACTTGCCCGTCCCCTCGACGGCTTCAACGTGTCGCTGGAGCCGGACCCACCCGCGCGGCTGCTGAAGGTCCACGCCGACCCGCAGGAGGCGTCGCGCTGGTGGCTCACCGCCCTCGAGCCGGGACCGGGCTACGTCGGGGCGCTCGCGGCCTGCGGGCGAGGCTGGCGACCGAGCCTTTGGGAGTGGCCGTCCCCGGGCCGGCCGGAGGAGGGCGGGACGGCCAACGCTGGGGAGTGTGCGCATGGATCGCGGTGAGCAGGAAGACGCCCGGACCTACCTGGTCGTGGTCAACCAGGAAGAGCAGTACTCGATCTGGCCCGAGGGATGGGAGATGCCTGCGGGCTGGCGGGCCGTCGGGCGCCCGGGGCCGAAGGCCGAGTGCCTGGCCTACATCAAGGAAGTCTGGACCGACATGCGGCCGTTGAGTCTGCGCGAGAGGCCATGGGGGAAAGATCAAGAAGGACTGATCAAGGCCACTGAGGAGCCCAGGGCATGAGCGAGGCCGGGCTTCCCCGCCGGGCGTACCCCCTCTCCCATGGCCAGCAGGCCATGTGGTTGCTCTGGGAGCTGGACCCGGCCAGCGCCGGCTACAACATCGCCCTCGCCTTCTGGTATCACACCAATGTCGATGTGCCCGCCATGCGGCGCACCTTCCAGGCCCTGCTGGATCGGCACCCCGTCCTGAGGAGCACTTTCGGGGTCGCGGAATCGGGGCCCTTCCAGGAGGTCCACGATCGAATCGAGGTCGCGTTCGAGGAGATCGACGCCCGCGGCTGGACGGACGAGGAGCTCGAAGCGCGCGTGGCCGAGGCGTACCGGCGCCCCTTCGACCTGAGGCGGGGCCCGGTGGCCCGTGTGACTCTCTTCCTACGCTCTTCGGACACCGTCCTTCTTTTCGCAGTCCACCACATAGTCTCCGACGCGTGGTCGCGGGGCCTCCTGATAAGTGAGATCGACTCGCTCTACGCGGCGGAGGCCCGCGGCGCCCCCGCGGCCTTGCCTCCTTTGACGACGCAGTACGTTGACTTCGTCGAGTGGCAGTCTCGGATGCTGGAGGGACCCGAGGGGCGCGAGCACCGCGAGTACTGGGAGGGGCGTCTGGCGGGGAGGCTCCCGGTTCTGGAGCTGACCACCGACCGTCCCCGTGGCCGCGCCCGGGGTCGCGGTGAGGCCGTGCCTCTCGAAGTCGGGGAGGAGATGACCCTAAGGCTCCGGGAGCTCGCCAAGGCTGAGGGAGTGACGCTGTTCACGGTGCTGCTGGGGGCCTTCCAGGTCCTGCTCTCCCGTTACACGGGTCAGGAGGACATCCTCGTGGGCGCGCCCACGGGCGGCCGCCACCGGCCCGAGTTCAGGAACGTCATCGGTTACTTCGTGAATCCCATCGTCATCCGGGGCGACCTCTCCGGTGACCCGAGCTTCCGTGAGCTGTTGAGCCGCCTCCGCGAGACCGTCAGGAACGGGCTCAAGCACGCGGACTATCCCTTCCCTCTGCTGGTGGAGGCCCTCCAGCCAGAGCGCAATTCGACCCGCACGCCGCTCTTCCAAGCTGTCTTCAACCTGTTCAAGTACTCCGGCCTCCACAAGCTCGACGTGCTGGGTCCCTCGAGGAGGCCCGGCCGGGAACGCCCCGTCGGGGGGCGTCTGGGGGGACTCGAGGGTGAGCTGTTCCCTTTGGTCCAACAGCTGGGCTTGTTCGACCTCGTCCTGCAGTTGTTCGAAGTTGGGGGAGTTCTCCAGGGACAACTGAGGTATGACGCGGATCTGTTCGACGCCGCGACCATGTGGCGCATGGAGGGGCACTTCAGGACGCTTCTCGAGGGAATCGTCTCCGACCCCGGCCGCCGCACCGATCCGGACCGACCGATCTCGGCGGTGACGCTCATGAGCGAGGCGGAGGCGCGTCTCCTACTCACCGAGTGGAACGCCACCCGGCGGGATTCCCACGACGACCGTTGCGTTCCACAGAGGGTGGAAGACCAAGCGGCGCGCGCGCCCGACGCTCCGGCGGTGGCCTGCGGCCCCAACCGCCTCACGTATCGCGAGCTGAACCGGCGTGCCGACCGCCTGGCCAACGCTCTCCGCCGCCGCGGGGCCCGACCTGGCGTCTTGGTCGTGGTCTTCGCGGACAGGTCGGTGGAGATGGTGATTGGGCTCTTGGCTGTCCTGAAAGCGGGCGCAGCCTACGTCCCGCTCGATCCCGCGTATCCCAGGGATCGTCTGGCGTTCATGCTGGCCGACACGGCGGCGCCGTTGCTCCTCACCCAGGAGAGCCTGCTCGAGCGCTTGCCTCGAGGCCAAGCCCGGGTCCTCTGCCTGGACCGCGACGCGGAGCTCTGGGGCGGCGAGAGCGCCGATCCGCCGCCCCGGGGGCCGTGCCCGGACGACCTCGCCTACGTGATCTACACGTCCGGGTCCACGGGTCGACCCAAGGGCGTGGAGATCCGTCACCGGAGCCTGAACAACCTGGTCGCGTGGCACCAGCGCGTTTACCAGGTCACTCCCCAAGACCGCGCGACTCAGCTGGCCAGTCCGGCTTTCGACGCCTCGGTGTGGGAGCTCTGGCCCTACCTCGCGGCGGGAGCCTCCGTCCACATCCCGGACGAAGAGACCCGGACTTCGCCGGACCGTCTGATCCGGTGGCTCGCCTCCGAGCGCATCACCCTCTCCTTCCTCCCCACGCCGCTGGCGGAGGCGGTGTTGGCGGAGCCGCTACCGGACGGCCTGGTCCTGCGAGCCCTACTGACGGGAGGAGACCGGCTGCATAGAGCGCCGGGCAAACCCCTGCCCTTCCGCCTGTTCAACAACTATGGTCCGACCGAGAACACCGTCGTGTCGACCTGGACAGAGGTTCTGGCACAACCCAAGAGCTCCGGACCACCACCCATCGGCCGACCGATCGACAACACCCAGGCCTACCTGCTGGACGGCCATCTCCGGCCCGTCCCGATCGGCGTACCCGGCGAGCTCTACGTGGGCGGGATCAGCCTCGCCCGCGGCTATCTGAACCGTCCCGAGCTGACGGCCGAGAAGTTCATCATAAACCCCTTCGACGCGAGCGGCTCCACGCGGCTCTACCGGACCGGCGACCTCTGCCGCTACCGGCCCGACGGCCATGTCGATTTCCTCGGGCGCATCGACGACCAGGTGAAAGTGCGCGGGTTCCGCATCGAGCCAGGAGAGATCGAGACCGTTCTGCGCCAGCACCCCGCGGTTGCTGGCGCCGCGGTGGTGACCCGAGAGGCGGCGCCCGGCGAGAGGCGCCTCGTCGCCTATGTGGTACCCGCGGGGTCCCCGCCGTCGGTCAGCGAGCTCCGGTCACGCTTGCAGCAGCAGCTGCCCGACTACATGGTGCCGAGTCTTTTCGGGTTCCTGGAAGCGCTTCCGCTGACTCCCAGCGGTAAGGTGGATCGGAGGGCGTTGCCGGACCCCGAGTCGCTCCGGTCCAATACCCCGGAAGAGCACGTGCCGCCTCGGGACGAGCTCGAGGCCGCTTTGGCTCGATTGTGGGCGGAGCGTCTGCGCGCTGAACGGGTGAGTGTCGAGGCCGGATTCTTCGAGCTAGGCGGCGATTCAATACTGGCGGCGATGCTGATCAACCGGGTGCAGTCTCTCATGGGGCAATACGTCCCGGTCAGTGCGATCTTCGAGGCTCCCACCGTTGCCAGGTTCGCCGCCTACCTGCGCGAGCGCTTCTCGGAGGCCGCTTCGCACCTCGCTGCGGGTAGTGAAGCGCCGCCGGCCGAGCAACACACCCTCCCGCGGGTTCCGGACGCTTCGGCCCCGCCGGCCAAGCGGGAGAGCTTCGAGCTATGAGCGTCACCGAGCTTCTGAGCAAGCTGCGCCAGCGCGACATCCGGTTGCGGCCCGAGGGAAGCCGGTTGCATTTGGATGCGCCCGAGGGGGCTCTCACGCCGTCCCTCCGCGACAGCATCGCGGCTCACAAGGCCGAGCTGCTGCGTCTCCTGAATCGGGAAGGCGAGGGCGCGGAGCGACCGGAGCCGATCCGCGTGTCGCGGGACAGCACGCCCCGTCCGGCCTCTTTCTCGCAGCAGCGCCTCTGGTTCTTGGACCAGCTCGACCCGGGGACGAGCGTCTACAACATGTCCAGGGCGATGCGGCTCAAAGGTCGCTTCTCCGCCGAGGCGGCCCAGAAGTCCCTCGAGGCCCTGGTCGCGCGCCACGAGACGCTGCGCACGACGTTCCTCAGCGTAGACGGTGTCCCGATGCAAGCGATCGCGGCGAGCGCGCCTGCCTCGCTCCCGCTCACGGATCTGAGCGACAAACCGGCCGAGCCAAGAGAGGCGTCGCTGGACGCCCTGGTCCGCGAAGAAGCCGGCCGGCCCTTCGACCTGGCTCGAGGCCCGCTGTTTCGCTCGGTGCTGTACCGGCTGGGGGAGGACGACCACCTCCTGCAGTTGAGCATGCACCACATCGTCTCGGATGGCTGGTCGCTGGTGGTGCTGTTCCGAGAACTCGCCGCCCTCTACACCGCCTTCCGGGCTGGAGAGCCGGCGTCGCTGCCGGAGCTGCCCGTTCAATACGCGGACTACGCCGAGTGGCAGCGGGAGCGCCTCCAGGGCCAGACCCTCGAGCGCGAGCTGTCCTACTGGCGCCGCCAGCTCGCGAGGATCGAGACGCTGAACCTGCCCACGGATCGGCCCCGGCCGGCGATCCAGACCTTCGCCGGGGGGACGCAGAGCTGCCGCATCCCGCCTGAGGTTGCCGCCAGGCTGAAGGATCTCGCCACCCGCGAGGGGGCCACCCTGTTCATGGCCCTCCTGGCGGCGTTCCAGCTACTGCTCTCCCGCCTGAGCGGCCAGCAGGACGTGGTGGTGGGCTCGCCGATCGCGGGCCGCAACCGGTCCGAGCTGGAGCACCTGGTCGGGTTCTTCATGAACACCCTGGTGCTGCGGACGGATCTCTCGGGGGAGCCGAGCTTCCTGGAGCTGCTCTCGCGGGTTCGGCGTACGGCGCTGGAGGCCTACGAGCACCAGGAGGTCCCCTTCGAGAAGCTCGTGGAGGAGCTGCGTCCGGAGCGAGACCAGAGCCGGAACCCGCTGTTCCAGGTCCTGATCAACATGCTGAACTTCGGGGACGACCGCCGGATCGAGCTGCCGAGCCTCGACGTGAGCTTCCAGCAGCGCTTCGAGTCGCCCTCGAAGTTCGACCTCACGCTCTACGCGAGGGAGGAGGCGGAGGCGATCCGGCTGACGCTGAGCTACAACGCGGATCTGTTCGACGAGGGCCGGATGGCCGAGCTGCTGGAGCAGTACAGCGCCCTCGTGCAGCAGATCGTGGACCGCCCACGCGAACGGGTCTCAGCGTACACGCTGGTCACCGAGTCGGCCCGGATTCTCTTGCCCGACCCAGCCGCGCGTCTGCGGGGTCAGCCGGCAGGGCTCATCCACGCCCCGCCGTCCGTCCAGCGGGGCGACGGGGGTACGGCCGTCGTGGACCGCCACGGCGCATGGACGTACCGCGATCTGGAGGACAGGGGGTGTCGTCTGGCCCACCGGCTCCGGCGGTGCGGGATCGGCCGCGATGACACCGTTGCGGTCTACGGCCACCGCAGTGCACCCTTCGTTGCGGCGATCCTGGGCGTCCTGAAGTCGGGAGCGGCCTTCGTGGTTCTCGATCCCGCCCACCCTGCCGGGAGACTGATCGACTGCCTGCGCCAGGCCGATCCGAAGGGCTGGATCGAAATCGGCGACGCCGGCGCGCCGGACCCCGAGCTGGAGCGCTACCTCGCCGCTCGCCCTTGGGCCTGGCGCTTGCGGCTTTCGAGGCGCTGCGAGGAGCTGGACGGCGAGACTGATCAGGGGCCGCTGCCTGTCGTAGATCCCCACGACCTGGCGTACGTCGCTTTCACATCGGGCACGACGGGCGGGGTGAAGGGGATCCTGGGAACCCACGCCCCCGTGGCGCATTTCCTGGACTGGCACGTGCGCACCTTCGGCCTCTCCGCGGCCGACCGCTTCAGCCTGCTCTCGGGGCTGTCACACGACCCGCTGCTGCGGGACGTCTTCACGCCCCTGCGGCTCGGGGCCACCCTCTGCATACCCGACCCCGAGCGCCTCGTGGAGCCGGGATATCTGGCGGACTGGATGCTCCGGGAGCACATCAGCGTCGCTCACCTGACGCCGGCCCTGGCTCAGGTGCTCTGCGAGGGCAGCGAGGGGATCGCCCTCGACTCGCTGCGCTACGCGTTCTTCGGTGGGGACGTCCTGACGCGATCGGCGGTCCTCCGGCTCAAGCGGGCGGCGCCTTCGGTGACGTGTGTGAACTTCTACGGCGCCACCGAGACGCCGCAGGCCATGTCATACCTCGAGGTGACGACCTCCGAGCTGGACAGACCCGGCCAGGAAGAGCTGGCCCTGGGCCGGGGCATCGAAGGCGCGCAGCTCTTGGTCCTCAACATAGCCGGAGGGCAGGCGGGAGTCGCAGAGCTGGGCGAGATCTGCGTGCGCACCCCCTACCTGTCCCGCGGCTATCTCGGGGACGAGGGGCTCACGCGCGAGCGGTTCGTCGCGAACCCCTTCGGGGACGCTCCGGAAGACCTTCTGTATCGGACAGGAGACAGGGGTCGCTACCTGCCCGACGGCGGCGTTGAGTTCTGCGGCCGGCGGGACTCCCAGGTGAAGGTCCGAGGCTTCCGCGTGGAACTGGGCGAAATCGAGGCGGCGATACTGGCGCTTCCGGGCATCGCCCAAGTCGCGGTGATCTTGCGCGAGGACGCCCCCGGCGACCCGCGCCTCGTGGCCTATGTCGTGGGCAGCGACCCGGAGCCGCCCTCGGCAGCCACGCTGAGGAGCCGGCTCCAGGGCAGCCTACCGGATTACATGTTGCCGTCGGCCTTCGTGTTCCTGGACACGCTGCCGCTGACGCCAAACGGCAAGCTGGACCGCCGCGCGCTGCCAGCGCCCGGACGGCGCCCCGAGGCCTCGGCCGACCAAGCGCCGCGGACGCCGACCGAGGAGATCCTAGCTGACATCTGGGTCGAGGTTTTGGGCGTGTCGCGCGTGGCCGTCCACGACAGCTTCTTCGAGCTGGGCGGCCACTCGTTGCTCGCCACACAGATGGTAGCCCGCGCGCGGCAGGCGCTGGGCGTCGATCTGCCGCTGCGCGCGCTGTTCGAGGCGCCCACGCTCGCGGCGCTGGCGGCGCGCGTCGAAGCGGAGCGCGCGGCGCACGAGGCCCTTGAGGTGCTGCCGATCCCCGTCGCATCCCGAGGCGGAGAGCTCCCGCTGTCCTTTGCCCAGCAGCGCCTGTGGCTGCTGGAGCAGATCGAGCCCGGCAGCGCCGCGTACCACCTGGCGGGGGCCGTCGAGATGCGGGGCCAGCTCGACGTCGAGGCCCTGCGCCGCGCGCTCCAGATGATCGTGAGGCGTCACGAATCGCTGCGGACGCGCCTTCCCGCAGAGGGTGGAACGCCGCGGCAGGTCGTGGCCGGCGGCTTGACCGGGGAGCTCCCAGTGGTCGACGTGGGCGGCGGCCACCCCCGGTTGGCGCGGCTGATGAAGGCGGAGCTGCAGCGCCCGTTCGACCTGGCCCAGGGGCCTCTCTACCGCACCGTGCTCTACCGACTCGAACACGACGTCCACGTGTTGCAACTCACCTGCCACCACGTGGTCTTCGACGGCTGGTCGATGGGCGTGTTCGTCCGGGAGCTGACGGCTCTCTACGGCGAGTTCGCCGGAGGAGCGGGCGCGGAGCTTCCGCCGCTACCCGTGCAGTACGCCGATTACGCGTGCTGGCAGCGCCAGCGGCTCGCGGGCGAGGTGCTGGAGCGCCAGCTCGACTACTGGCGCGGGCGCCTGGCGGGTGCGCCTCGCGCGCTCGAGCTGCCGACGGATCACCCGCGGCCCGCCATCGAGACCCATCGCGGTGCCCGCCAGGCCTTCGTGATTCCGGACGGGCTAGCGCGGCGGCTTATGGAGCTGAGCCGTGCCGAGGGGGCAACGCTGTTCATGACGCTGCTGGCGGCGTTCTCGGTGCTGCTGTCGCGCTACAGCGGGCAGCGGGACCTGGTGCTGGGGACGCCGATCGCGGGGCGGAGCCGGCCGGAGCTGGAGGGGCTGATCGGGTTCTTCGTGAACACGCTGGTGCTGCGGATGGACGTGTCGGGGCAGCCGAGCTTCCGGGAGCTGCTGTTGCGGGTGAAGGAGACGGCGCTCGAGGCGTATGCGCACCAGGACGTGCCGTTCGAACGGCTGGTGGAGGAGCTGCGCCCGGAGCGGGACCTGGGGCGGAACCCGCTGTTCCAGGTGATGTTCGTGCTACAGAACGCGCCGCGCCAGGATCTGGCATTGCCGGGGCTGCGCGTCACGCCGCTTGAGATCGAGCGCAACGCGGCCCAGTTCGACGTCAGCCTACACCTGCGCCCGCGCCCCGAAGGGTTGGTCGGCTTCTTCGAGTACGCAACGGATCTGTTCGAAGCGGGGACGATCGAGCGGATGGCGGGTCATTTCGTGAGGTTGCTGACGGGTGTGGTGACGGATCCGGCATGTCGGATCACGGAGCTGCCGCTTCTGACGGAGGGGGAGCTGTCGCGCCTTGCGGAGTGGAACGCGACGGCGCAGTCGTACCCGGCGGTGTGCGTGCAGGATCTGATCTGGGAGCGTGGGTGTCAGGTGTCGGAGCGCGTGGCGGTGGAGTGCGGGGGTCGGCGCTTGAGCTATGGGGAGTTGCTGGAGCGGGCGGAGGCGCTGGCGAGGCACCTGCGCGGGCTTGGCGTGGGTCCTGGCGAGCGGGTGGGGATCTACCTGGAGAGGTCACTGGAGCTAGTGGTTTCGGTGCTGGGGGTGCTGAGGGCGGGTGGGGCGTACGTGCCGTTGGACCCGGGCTATCCGCGGGAGCGTCTGGAGTACATGGTGGAGGACTCGGGGCTGCGGGTGTTGCTGAGCCAGCGGGAGCTGGCGGGAAGCGAGCCGCGGGGTGCGGGGGCGGTCTTGTACGTGGACGGGGAGTGGGGGGAGGCGGGGCATGGGCCGGTGGGATGGCGGGAGGCGGAAGGGGAGGATCTGGCGTACGTGATCTACACGTCGGGGTCGACCGGGAAGCCGAAGGGGGTGGCGGTGAGACACCGGTCTTTGGTGAACCTGCTGACGTCGATGGGTCGAGAGCCTGGGCTGAGCGGGGAGGACGTGCTGTTGTCGGTGACGACGCTGTCGTTCGACATCGCGGGGCTGGAGCTGTACCTGCCGTTGCTGCAGGGGGGGCGGGTCGCGCTGGCGACGCGGGACGAGGCGTCGGACGGGGTGCGTCTGCGGGAGCTGTTGTTGGGGAGCGGAGCGACGGTGATGCAGGCGACGCCGGCGACGTGGCGGCTGCTGCTGGAGGCGGGCTGGAACGGGGCGTCGGGCCTGAAGGTGCTCTGCGGCGGAGAGGCGCTGACTCGGGACCTGGCGGACGAGCTGGTCGCTCGTGCGGGCGAGGTATGGAACGTCTACGGGCCGACGGAGACGACGATCTGGTCGTCGGCGTGTCGTGTGGGGCGTGGGGAGGCGGTGTCGATCGGGCGGCCGATCGGGAACACGCGGATGTACGTTCTGGACGAGGCGCTGAGGCCGCTGCCGGTGGGGGTTCCCGGAGAGCTGTACATCGGGGGTGATGGGCTGGCGCAGGGTTACTGGGGGCGGCCGGAGCTGACGGGGGAGCGGTTTGTGCCGGATCCCCTTGGGGGGGGGGATCGGCTGTACCGGACGGGGGACGTGGCGCGCTGGCTGGCGGACGGGCGGTTGGAGTGCCTGGGGCGTGTAGACCATCAGGTGAAAGTGCGCGGGTTCCGGATCGAGTTGGGCGAGATCGAGGCCGCGCTGGCCGAGCATCCCGGCGTCAAGCAGAGCGTCGTCGTCGCCCAGCCGGGCACCGGCGGCGAGCGTCAGCTCGTGGCGTACCTGGCTCACGGCACCGCCCCGCAGCCGAGCGTCACCGAGCTACGCGCCCAGCTCAAGCGCCGGCTGCCCGTCTACATGGTCCCGTCCTCGTTCGTGTTCCTGGACAAGCTGCCGCTGACGCCGAACGGCAAGCTCGATCGTAAGGCGCTCGCCGGCCTGGACGCGGCGCACGGCCACGCACGCGAAGCCTTCGTCCCCCCCCACACACCGATGGAGGTCTTTATCGCCGATCTCTGGAAACAGGCGCTGGGCGTCGAGCGCGTGGGGCGGCGCGACAACTTCTTCGATCTGGGCGGGCACTCGCTGCTGGCGATGCAGGTGCTGGCTCCGATCGAGAGGAAGATCGGCCGCCGCGTCAACCCGCGGGAGATCATCTTCCAGACGCTGGAGCAGCTCGCCGCTTCCTGCGAGGCGGCCGCGGCAACCGGAGCGGGGCGCAGCCAGGGGCTGCGCTCGCGCCTGATCGAGGCGATCCGCAGCGTGGTGCCTGGCGCGCAGCCCGAGGCCGAGCCGGAGTCCTGAGAAGAGCGCGCGGCCCGACTACGGTGCCGGGCCCACTCGCGCTGCCCAAGCTGTCACCAGGTCGACGAGCCGCCGCTGGTTGCAGAGCAGCGTGAACAGGTGGTCGGAGTCCTCGAAGTGCTCGACGCGCACCCGCTCGCGCGAGGGCCACGACCGAAGGCTCCGGTGCAGCAGCTTGCGATAGTTGTAGTAAGCCGGGCTGGCGCCGGTATAGACGAGCAGCAGGTCGACGCCGCGGTCGGCGATCGAGCGGAGCAGCGCCAGCAACTCCAAGCGTGTGGGCAGGATGGTTTCCTCGGCGGACTCGGCGCCCCGGTCGGCCTTCCGCGCGGAGGCCATGCTGCGGAACAGCGACCAGGTCTGGCTCCTACCGATCAGGAAGCGTCCCCAGCTCCGCGCGCTCAGCAGCCGCGAGCGGTAGAAGTGAAGCAACCGCCCCAGCGAGGGGAGGTTGTAGCCGTCGATCAGGACCGCGCCCACCACACGGAGATCGCGATACGCGACCTGCAGGCCGTTGTCGGCGCCCGAGCAGATGCCGAACAGCATGAAGCGCTCGATGCCGCGCGACTCGGACAGGAAGTCCATCGCCTGCTGGCCCTCCTGCACGGCGCTGCGGGCGAAGGACTCGGAGCCGTCACGGCGGCGGCTGTCGCCGATGCCGGAGAGGTCGAAACGCAGCACCACGAAGCCGGCCTCGGCCAGCGCCCGGGCCAGCCGCACGTGGAGGCGGTTCGGGCCCACGCGGTGAAGCGCGCCGGCGTTCAGGATGATCACGCCGGGACGGTGACCGGGCCCGGCCCCCGGCTCCGGGTCCGTCACGACTCCGACCAGCGACTTCGACTCGCCGAAGAGCAGCGCCTTCTCGTTCACGCGTGCGACTCGTCGAACCACGCCGTGATCTTCTCCAGGACCGTCTGCGGGACCACCGCCTGGTTCAGCTCGGCCTCCCGGACCCAGACCCGCGCGCCCGAGATCTTCTCGTAGTCGGGCCGCGCGCCGAGCCACGTCAGGTGCTCGCTGAGCCGGTCGATGGGGTCGGCCTGGTTGCCGAGCAGCAGGATCCGGCGCGCCGGGCGCCTGGCGAGGCGCCGCAGATCCAGGCGTGCGAGCGTCTCGCGCAGGCGCGGCGGCACTGCGAACCCGAGCAGCTCCTGCGGCGGATCGGACTCGCGCAAGTCGCGAGGCTTGGGACGCCCCTCGAAGAAGGCGCGGTGCCGCTGGGCCAGCTCGCCGAGGTACTGCTCGCCGCTCACGATCGGCTCCCAGAGCACGAGCCGGTCGACGTCTTCGCGTTGTGAGCCCACGAGCGCCGCGAGCGTGGCCCCCAGGCGCAGGCCAACGAGCGCAACCTTGCTCGTGCCGCTCGCCTCGCGCACCTCCTCGATGGCCGCCACGATGTCCTCCAGCCAGCGCTCCACGTGGCCGGTCTCGCTGGCACCGCCCGAGTCGCCGCAGCCATAGTAGTCGAACCGCAGCACCGGGAACCCGGCTTCCGCCAGGCGGTGGGCGAGCTCACGCAGCGAACGATGGGCGCGGAGGTACTCGGACCCGAAGGGCTGGCAGATGACGATCCCGCCCGGGCGGAGGGAGCCGCTGCGGGCAGGGTGGTACACGCCGAACAGCGGCTGCTGGGAACTCCCGAAGAAGTAGGGTTTCATCCTGCACTGCGGCGGTGAGCGACCCGGACGTCGCCAGGATCGCAGTGTCCAGAATCTACTAGGCTCCCCGGTGGGCGGTCAAGGAAGAACGCCCGGCGCCCCCGGGGCGCTGCGGAGAGGCCCCAGCTCCACTGCCCGCCTGGACATCGTCGGGTGATCCGGACGACGAACCTGGCACGCGACACAGTGACGGCTCCCCGCGTGCCAACGCGCCGCGCCCGCCAGCTCAGCGCTCGTACTCGTACGGGCTGCGGGCATAGCTGTAGGCACCGGACAGGATCTGCTCGTGATCATTGAACACCACGCCCTGGATGCGGTCGCGGTTCAGATGCGAAAGCGCCCGCACCAGGGCGTCGCGGGTCGTGCGACGCGCGCGCACGACCAGCAGGAAGCCGTCCAGCAACTCTTGGAGCATGACCGTATCGGCCACCGGGGTCAACGGAGGGCAGTCCACGACAACGAAATCGAAGCAGCGGCGGCAGGCCTCGAACAACCGTGTCACGCGGCGCGACGCCAGCACCTCGGGGTTGGGCGGGCCGTTCAGGCCCGCGGTGAGCAAGAAGGGGCCACCGGGCCCCAGGCGTCGCACCGGCACGGGACTCGCGGAGTCCGCTTGAAGCCACTCGGACAGCCCGCTCGCCGGCGTGAAGCCGAGGTAACGGGCAATCGAGCGCTTCCGCAGGTCGGCCTCGACCAGGATCACGCGACGGCCATCGCGCTCGTGCGCCATGGCGCTGGCGAGGCCCAGCGCGACCGTGGTCTTGCCCTCGGCAGGTGAAGAGCTCACGATGCCGATGCAACGGAATGCCCGCTCCTCCCCGATCGCGCGCACCTTCGCGCGCAGCACGCGGAACTCCTCCGCCAGAGCCGATTCCGGGGACAGCGCCGCCCGGTGGGCAGCCTGCAAGGGTGCGGCGTCTAGCTCCGCCAACTCCTCGAAGACGGGCAGGTCGTCTGGAGGCCGACGGCTGTCGAGCTGAGCCTCGAGCCGAGCCGCCTCCCACTTGAGGCGAAGCGTACCCTCCCCGGTCCCGACCGGGCCCGGTTTGCTCTTGGGGTTCGCTGGCCCGGAAGCCATGGGGCTCATGCGCTCCGCGTGATTGGGCTGGCGGCCGCCAAGCGAGCCGAGTTCGGGCCCTTAACGTGGGGCAGCGTAGCGAGCAACGGAAAGGGAACCACCGTCTCGAGCTCGCGGACGTTCTTGATCGATCTGTCCACCAGCTCGACCGCCACGGCCGCCCCCAGACCCAGCACGATGCCTGCGAGGATGCCCACAAGGAGGAATGACTGACGGTTGGGGTAGTACGGTCGGTCGGGCACGAAGGCCGGATCGAGAATCCGGAATTGCTGACCCTTCCAACGTTGCTCCAGCTTCTCCGCCATCTGCGCTTCCAGCTTCCTGTTGAGCAGGCTCATGTAGTTCTCGCGCAGCTTCTGGTAGTCCCGGCTCAGCGTCGAGAGCTCCTGCTCGGTGCGGGGCGCCTGCTCGACCCGGGCCTGGAAACTGCTGATCTGCCGCTCGAGCTCGTCGCGCCGACTCTTGAGCGCCGCCAACTCGAGACGGGTCGTGTCCAGGGCGGGATCGCTCGCGTTGACCGGCGTCGCGCCGCTTCCCGCGACCAGCTTTTCTTCGAGGCGCTGGATGCGGTTCTCGAGCTGACGCACGTCGGGATGCTCGTCGGTGTAACGCCCGCGCAGCGTCGAAAGCTGGCTGCGCAGCTGGTTCAGTTCCGTGCTGGTGTTGACGCCGCCCGCCGTGAGGTTCTTCTCGAGCAGCTCCTGTTTCTCTGTGGCCGCACGGACGTTGCCTTCGACAGCCTGCTTCTCGGTCTGCAGCCGCTGCAGCGTGGCCAGGTTCGCGCCGGTCTGCTCGGGCAGATGTCCCAGATTGCGTTCCTTGAACCGGCGGATCTCCGCCTCCTGCTTCTCCAAGGACTCACGAGCCTGCTCGAGCTGAGACTCGATGAACTCATACGCTCCGGACGCCTGGGCGGAGCGTTTCTCGCTCTTCTCCTCGATGAACAGCGTGGCGAGGCGGTTGGCCACCTCCATGGCCGTCTTGGGGTCCGTATGGGTGAACTCGATCGTGAAGGCGTCGTTGCCCTTTACGTTGATCGCGATGACCGCACGCATCTTCTCGACCATGTCTTGCGGTGTCGCCTTCCCCTTGAACTCGGGGTAGGGATCGACCTCGCGTACGATCTGCTCCAGCCGCGTCCGGCTCATGATCTCTTGCTTGAGGGTCTGGAGCACCCGGGCCGGCGATTCAGTGGTCATCTTCTGAACGAACGAGTCGGGCATCCGATCGGACTCGACCAGGATCAGCGTCGATGAGAGATACTGCTTGGGCAGGGTGGCGCTGAGCACGAAGGCCACGACGACACATAGGCCCAGAGGCAGCAGCGCCGTCCACGGTCGCCGCAGCGGCACCTCGAGGTACTCGAGGATATCGCGACGGCTCCCGATGTCATCGAACTCCACAGTCGACCTCCCTCACCGGCAGGGTCCGGCGTTCAAGCCAGCTTCGACGCAGCGCGCCGGCTGCCCCAGGTTCGGGGCTCGCGGCTCGTGCCGGGGGCATGCTGGTCAGGGCACCACGATGCTGTCGCCCGGCCGCAGGACGATATTCTGCCTCAGGTCGCTCCCGTCCTCCAGTCTCTTGTAGTTGACCTGGATCGACTCCGGCGCGCGGCCCTGGTCGCGAATCACCAGGACCTTGTCGGCCTTCGCGAACTCCAAGAAGCCTCCAGCCATCGAAAGCGCCTGCAGCACGGTCATGCGGCCGACGAGGGGGAACGAGCCCGGGTTCCTGACCTGCCCGATCACGAATACCTTGGCGCTGTTGGCCTGGGTGATGATGACGCTCACGAGCGGGGCCTCTACGTACTTGCCCAATCCGGCGCCGATCTCGCGGCCAAGCTGCTGGGGCGCCTTGCCCGCGGCCTCGAGGTCGCCCAGCAGCGGCACAGTGATCCGCCCGTCGCCGCGGACGACGACCTCCCGGCTCAGCTCGGGCTCCTTCCACACGAACAAATGCAAGCCGTCGCCGGGGCTGATGGTGTACTCAGGCGCTGGTTCACTCTTGGGGGGCGCACTTCGTTGCTGGGCCTGCGCATGTCCCAGGATACCGATCCAGGCGAGCGCGATGGAAAGGGCGAGCGCCCAGCGACGAGACGTCCCAATGATTCGAGTCGCCCGCCAGGGCCGGACCAGACAACCGAAGAAGCCGCCGCCGCGAAAGCTCATGCTGCAGATCCCTGACCCCCATGGGCGGGGAGACAAACTGTGGAGGGAGTCGCTTCTCGCCCGGCTTCCCGGACGAGAACCCCTACAGGGTAGAGCAGCGGCCGGCGGAATTCAAGCCGCGTCCCGCCGCAGCTCCGTGAGGAGCGGGTCGGCCGCCGCCGCGACTGCCTTGAGGCCCACCCGGGTGCAGGCGAGCTCGGGATGTTCGAGGGCGATCGGTCCGCCCCACGCCCCACCGGCGCCTGGGCGAGGCACAGGATCCGGCCGCTGGTAGACGCGCTCTACCAGCTTTCCGGGAGGAGCGCGTTCCTAGAGCGCCTCGCGGGTGGCGCGCATGACCTCCAGGCGCTCCACATCCGCCACCAGCCGCCCGTCCTCGTCGAAGAAACGCAGGTCGGCGGTCAGGCTCGGCGCACCAGGCTGGCTACAGTCCCGGATCGACAGGTGTGCCCAAAGCTGAGTGCCGATGGAGCTGTACAGTCGCAGGCGCTTCGCCCCGGTAGGCATGTAGAAAAGCGAGCCGTCCGCGGCCATCCCGCTCCACAGCCCGGCTGCCAGCACCTGAAGCCCGGCATCCAGCAGCACCGGGTGGAAGCGATAGGCCGCCGCCCCTGCGACCAGGGCGGCAGGCAGGCGGACGTGAGCCAGGGCTTCCCCTTCGCCGGTCCAGATCTGCTCGGCTCCCTGGAACGCAGGGCCGTACTCCACGCCGCTCTTCCTGAGGAACGAATAGAAGTCGGCTCGCGGCAGGGGCGTCGCACACCGCTTGCGAGCCTCGTCCAGGGTCGAACCCGAGCCGGCAGGTCCCAAATCGTCGAGTCGCACACGGCCCACGGCGTGCCGCCGCCACACACCCGACTCGCTCTCTGCTTCGGGGCTGAAGATCTGAAAGCCGCCGTCGGGACTCAGCACGAGCTGGATGAGCTGCGACTCGCCCTCCCGGAGCTGCAAGGCCTCCTCGATCGTCAGGTCTTCGACGGCGGGAAGCCCGGAGCCCAGCGTGGCGGAGGCCGCGAGAGCCAGCTCGACGTAGCCTGCTGCGGGGAAGACCGGCCGCCCGAAGAACCCATGGTCCCGCAGGTACGCTGGCCTGTCCGGTGCGAGCTGCGACTCGAACGACGTGTCAGCAAATGGGGAACGCAGCCGGTGCCCGAGCAGCGGGTGGCCTGTGGGCACGCCGGAGCCGCCGCCCTGTCCAGCGGGGCGGGCTCCGCGCCGCGCAGCTTCGAGCCAGTAACTTTCGCGCTGAAAGGGGTAGCTTGGCAGGGACACCTTCGACCGCGGGTAGTTGCGATCAAAGGCCCGCCAGTCCGGCTCGACACCCAGCGTGTAGAGGGTTCCGAGGGTCTCCAGGAGTTGGCGCCAGTCCCGCTTGCCCTTTCTCAGAGAGGCCAGCCATTGACCCTGCCCGGCCGGCAGACAGCGAGCTCCCATGCCCAGGAGAGTGGGCTGGGGCCCGACCTCGAGGAAAACCTCGCAACCGAGCTCGGACAGCGTCTGCATGCCCGCCGCGAAGCGAACGGCTTCCCGGACGTGGCGGCACCAGTAGGCGGGGTCGGCCACCTCTTCGGCAGAGGCAACACGGCCGGTGAGATTCGAAACGAGGCCCAGGCGCGGCTCCGCGAACGAGACCTGCCGCACCAGACCCTCGAACTCCCGGAGCATGGGCTCCATGAGCGGGGAGTGGAACGCGTGGGAAACCGTCAGGGCCTGGCTGCGCACACCCTGCGCGCGAAACCGTTCGACGACAGCCTGAAGCGCAGTGCTGTCCCCGGAGACAACCACATTGGTGGGACCGTTGACCGCGGCGATCGAAAGGCGGTCTTCCAGCCCCTGGATCGCGTCCCTCACCGCAGGCTCGTCCGTCAACACCGCAGCCATCCCGCCGCCGCGCGGGAGGGCCTGCATCAGCCGGCCCCGTGCGGCGATGAGCCGGATCCCGTCTTCGAGGGAGAACACCCCGGCCACGCACGCTGCGGCATACTCCCCAACGCTGTGTCCCATCACGAGAGTGGGCTCGATCCCCCACGAGCGCCACAGCTTCGCAACAGCGTATTCCAGCGAGAAGAGCGCCGGCTGGGTGAAGCTCGTCTCGTCCAAGAGCGTCCCTTCCTCATCGTAGAGGACCGAAAGCAGGGGGCGTGGCAGAAGGGGACGCAGGATCTCGTCGCACTCCTGCAGTGCCTTGCGGAACGTCGGCTGACTGTCGAACAGCTCGCGAGCCATCCCGAAGTACTGTGAGCCTTGCCCCGTGAAGAGGAAGGCCAGCGCCGGACGACCCCGTTCGGCAGCGCGACCTCGCAGGAGGCCGGCTGCCTCTTTGTCCTCGACAGCCGCCGCCAACAAGCCTCGCGCCTCCTCGGCGGAACTGGCCACGACGGCGATCCGCTCCGAGAAGTGGCCGCGTCCGGAATTGGCCGTGAAGCAGACGTCGGCGTACGCGCCTTCGTCCTCCAACCGGCCCTGATAGCGGCGGATCAGCTCGCCCAGGGCCGCCGGCGTCTTCGCCGAGAGCGCCAGCAGGTGCAAGGGCCGTTCGAGCTCCGCAATCCTCGGCTCGGGCTGAGGAGCTTGTTCGAGGATCACGTGGGCGTTCGTGCCGCTGAACCCGAAGGAGCTGACGCCGGCGATGCGGCGTTCTCCGCCCGGCCAGGCCGTCGGTTCCGTCACCACTTTGACGGGAATCGTGTCCCAGGGGATGAGCGGGTTGGGCACCTTGAAGTGGAGCTGGGGGGGGATCTCGTCGTGCCTCAGGGCCAGGATGGCCTTGATCAAGCCGGCCACGCCGGCAGCGGACTCCAGGTGCCCGATGTTGGTTTTTACCGAGCCGATGAGGAGTGGGCGGGACGCCGGCCGACCCGGCCCCAGCACGTTGGCGAGGGCCCGAACCTCTATCGGATCGCCCAGGGAGGTACCCGTGCCGTGGGCTTCGACGTAACCCACCTGGTCCCCGGCCAGGCCCGCTCGGCTGAGAGCTTCGCGAACCACGGCCTCCTGAGCGGGTCCGTTGGGCGCGGTGATGCCGCTGCTGCGGCCGTCCTGGTTTATGGCCGTGCCCCGAACCAGCGCGAGAATCCGGTCACCGTCTGCGAGCGCGTCGGACAGACGCTTGAGCACAACGATGCCGCAGCCCTCGCCACGCACATAGCCGTTTGCCGACGCGTCGAACGTCTTGCAGAGGCCGTCGGCGGAAATCATGCGCGCCTGGCACGTTCCGATCGTGGTGTCGGGGGACAGCAGCAAGTTGACCCCGCCCGCAAGCGCCATGCGGCTCTCACCAGCCTTCAGGCTCTGGCAGGCGATGTGCAGCGCGACCAGCGACGAAGAGCAGGCCGTGTCGACCGCCAGGTTTGGACCCCGCAGATCCAGGAGGTAGGACAACCGTCCAGCGGCGATGCTGTGCGCAGTGCCAGTCGTGAAGTAGGTGTCGGCGGGCTCCCCGGCCTTCGTCTGCAACAGGCTGTAATCCCAGCTCGTCATCCCGATGAAGACGCCCGTCGCGCTCCCCGCCAGGCGCGCCGGTGCCAAGCCGGCATCCTCGAGTGCCTCCCAGCAAACCTCCAGCAGCAGCCGCTGCTGGGGGTCCATGCTGACAGCCTCGCGCGGCGCGATCCCGAAAAAGTGGGGATCAAACCGGTCCACGCTGTCCAGGAAGCCTCCGCGGCGCGTGTACATCTTGCCCGGCGCGCCCTGCTCGGGGTCATAGAATGTTTCGAGATCCCAGCGGTCGGACGGAACTTCGCTGATGCAGTCGGTCCCTTGAGTGAGCAGGCGCCAGAACGCTTCCGGGTCGTTCCCACCGCCAGGCAGGCGGCAGCCCATTCCGATGATAGCTATGGGCTCCGTGCGGCGGCGCTCGACAGCCTCGAGCTTCGCCTTGAGCTCGTCCAACGTCAGTAGCGCCCGCTCGAACAGCGTGCGGTAGTCGGTGGCCTCCCCGCTCATCGATTCTCCCTTTGGTGAAGGGTGTCCAGCCTGCTCGCCAGAAGCGCGGCCATTTGGTACTCGGACAGACCTTCCAGTTCAAGGCCCGGATCCTGCCCTTCTCAGCACCTCGCCTCCCAGATGACGGATGAGCCCTGCCTGATGTCGGGTGATTCGAACGAGAGGGTGGCGGGGAGCGGGCGATCCACGGCCAGTGCCAGCCCGTTCCGCAGCTCGACAGCCATCAAGGAATCCATCCCCAGTTCGCGCAGCGGCTACCCTGCGTCGACGTGCCGCGAGGGGCCGAGCCCAGGACCTTGACGACCCCCTTGCGACCATCTCCTCCAGAAGGTGGACGCGGCCGGACACGGGCCCCGGAGATGTTAACCCGGCGAACGCGCGTCTCCCACAAAGGCTCCCTCAAGCGGTTGCTCGTGTCGCGTGGAGTCGCTACCACCGAGCCCTGTGACGCCAGCATGTTGGGCAGGGATGAAACATGTACGCCCTCTCGACGGGGCGGTCAGGCCAGCGAGCCATCCACGCCAAGCTGAGGCCCAACGGGTCGACCACCTCGGCCGCTTGACAGGCCCTGGCGCCAACCCTACGATCGACGAGTCGTGCGCGCCGTCGGCCAACGGGACTCTGCATCCGACGGACGATAGCCGCGAGCCCCCCTCGTTCGAGGATGCTTCCCTTGTCGAGTTCCGAGAGCTTTCGATCCGAGACCGCACTGGAGCGCCCGCCGGACGCATCGGGCTCCGTCGAAGCCGACCGCGGCAGAGAACCCAACCTCCTCTTCATCTGCGGCTCGGGGCATTCGGCTCGACGCTGCTGGAGATGCTCCTGACGGACCATCCGCAGATCGTGGCGGTCGGCGAGCTGGCCATTTCAGCAACCAGCTGGCGATCGGCCGACCTTGCCGGCGGCACGACGACGCCGGCTCCGCTGACGATCAGCGTGACCCGGACGGACAACGCCAGCAAAGACACTCCCTATCGAATGCAGGCGTGTCGCGTCCAGAACTGCAGATGGACCACCGTGAACAACAGTCACCCCACTAACACTACCCAGCAGCCGTTCCCGGTGCGGTCAGGCGGGACGTTCCGCGTCCGAGTGCGCGGCGTTTCCAGGCCCCTCGGCCCCGACTCGTCGGCACGGACTCACTCATGAACAGCTCGAAAGGCCCCGTTTTCGTGACGGGTCCATCATGCACGGGAAAGACCCTGATGAGCCTCCTCATCACGTCCCACCCGTCCTTGGCGATTCCCCGCCACGAGACCCGTTTCTGGAAGAGCTTCTATTGCCGCTACGGCGACCTGAGTAAGCGCCCCAACGTTGAGCGCTGCCTTGAGGCGATGGTGTTGGAGGTCGAAGGCCGAGGATTCCGACACCGAGCCGACTGGATCCGCGAGCGATTCGCGCAGGGAGAGCCGAACTACGGCCGACTCTTTGCGGCCTTCATGGAGGACTACGCCGAGCAGTCGTCAAAGCCGCGCTGGGGCTGCCACGCGCAGCAACTAGAAGAGCACGAGGACGCGATCTTCGGGTACTTCCCCCAGGCCCGGGTCATCCAGATGATCCGCGATCCTCGCGACCGATATGCGGCCAAGTTCCTGCGCAAGCCTCGGCCTCGGAAGTCGCCCGGCCAGTTGGGACTGGAGACCTCCATCTGGCTCCGTTCATTGAGCAGAGCCGAGAGCAACCAGGGGCGCTTCCCTGGCCGCTGGACCGTCGTGTGCTACGAAGCCCTGGTTCTTCGTCCTGAGGAGACGCTGACGAGTGTGCTCTCCTTCCTCGACGAGACTCCGATCCCGGTGTCCCTGGCCCTGGAAGGACTGCCGAGAGAGCGTGACGAGCTGGGGAGGCACCCCTATGGCGCTCTCTCCTCGGCCGGCGTCGGGTGCTACCGGGGTCTGCTGTCCGCGAGAGAGATCGCGTTCATCCAGCTGCTCGCGGGCGCCAGGATGAGTCACTACGGGTACGGGCAGGAGCCCGTGTCGCTGTCGGTTCTGGACCGACTGGCGCTTTTCGGGGCAGACCACTCCTTCGGCCTGCTGCGCCGATTGGTGAGCGGCGCTCGCCGCGCGCTGTCGCCCGGCCGGAGGGCCCGAAACTGCACTTGACGTCTCGAGCCGCCATCCCGCAGCTCGCCGTCCTGGCCGAACACACGCCCGCCTTGCCTTCCGGCCTCAGGCGCGCCGCGACACAGCGCCGCCGCTGGATGCTGCCAAGGCAGCCGCGTTGCCCGCTCATTTCCAAGATCCGCGTGGCCCACAGACGCGGAAACGCTCGAGGGTTTCCCGAATGAAGGACAGGTAAGCATCGAGCAGGCTGGGGCGAAGCCGCCGCGGGCGATGCTGGGGGTCGGTTTCGATGGCGGCCTGGTGCTGGCGAGCTTCTCTGTGTCGAGCATCTCGTCTACCCCGTGAATGGGTCGATCAGCGTCCCTTTCCGACCGCAGATCCGGCAGATGACCTCGCCGCTACCAGACTCGGACAGTGGCGCGGTCAGCGGGCGCAGCGCAGAAAAGCTGACTCTATCGCCGCTACCCTGATCCGTCACGACCAGCAGCACCAGGCCGCGCGACGACCGGAGCTACGCCGGTCCTTCGGGCCTTGGAGCGAGAGGAGTCGCGATCGGAATGCGCGCGCGGCCAGCCGCGAGGGCGAGGGGCGAGCGCGCGCGGCCAGCCGCGAGGGCGAGGGGCGAGCGCGCGCGGTCCGGGCTCGGGGTCGCCCGGCGCGTTAGCCCATGAGCAGGCGTTTGAGCCGGCGCAGGTAGGGGATGCGTCGGGCGCGCTCCCAGAGCGGGCCGCGCACGAGGTGGCGCGCCCCCGGGAGAAAGCGGTGACTATAGACCGTGAGCCGGCAGTGGTCGTCCCAGCGGCTCGCCCAGTGGTCCTTGTGCTCCTCGCGGTCCCCGAGGAAGTAGAAGCCGCCCAGCCCGCGCTCGAAGGCGTCCTTCAAGACGTGGAAGCGCAGGACCTGCCCGGGGGAGAGCTCCCCGTGCGCTTCGTCGAAGGCCATCTTGAGGGCGTGGCGGGCCCCGGCGTAGTCGAGGTTGAGCTCGAAGGCGAGGTCCCTCCCGTCGCGTTCGAAGAAGGCCAAGCTCAGCCAGCCCTTCCGCGCCATCCTCGCCGCGAGGCCGCGATAGAACGTCGCCAGATCCCTCGTCGAGTTGATCGCGGTCCCGTGCCGACCGGACCAGCTCCTCGAGGCCACCGCGAAGGCCCGCTCGACCAGCGGGTCCGCGTCGACGCGCCCTGCGTGGACGGATACCGTCGCCCCCGCCTTGCTCGCCTTCTTGACCTTCCTCTTGATCGAGTCCCGGAAGGACCGCCCCCGCCCACCCAGGAACTCCTCCCAGCCGCCGGAGATGTCCAAGGCAGGCGCCGTGCGGCGCACCTCGACGAGGTGCGAAAGACCGAGCGTTCTCAGGCGATCCACGATCCGGTCGAGCTCGGGGCCCTTGACGAGGTGATCGAGCCGCAGGAGGTCCCATGGGACCACGTTGCCCGCGAAGTGCCGCAGGATCTCGTCCAGGCACTCGCCGGCCCTCTCGCCCAGCAGCAAGCCCGCCTGGGGCGAGTGGGCGTTGGTCGCGAGGCTCGCGACCCGCCAGCGGAAGCCCCACTCCCTGCGCGTGGCCAGCATCAAGGGGGCCAGCGCCAGAACCCGCCCGCCGTCGCGCACGGACAGGACGTACAGCTCCGCGCCGTCCGCGAAGGCCTCCCACCAAGCGAGAAACCACTCGAGTGTGAGGGCGGGGGACGCCGGCGTCGCCCGGGCCGCCAAGTCGTTCCAGGCTTCCCCGAGGGCGGCGAGCTCAGACGGGTTCCGGACGACCTCGACGTGCATCAGCCGCGTTGTCCTCTCTGCCGCTCCTCACGGAAGCGCGTGATGTGGCGGGCCACGTCCTCGATGACGAGCGCCAGGCTGCGGTCTGCGTCCACCACAGCGAAGTTCTTCACAATCTTCCCGAGGCTCAGGTATTGGGTGCGCCGGTCTTCGAGGAGCTCGGGCGTCCGCTCCCCCTTGCGCTTGAAGGGCACATCCCCCGGCGCGTCGAGACAGATGACGAGGTCCGGTTCGCGGTTGACCAGCTTGAGGAGGAAGCCGTGCAGCCGGTGCCCGAAGCGACGCCTCTCCACATTGGGATCGAGCAGATGGTGGTAGTAATCCAGGAGGAAGTGCCGGTCGAAGACCACGATGTACCCGCGCTTCGAGAAGCGGTCGGCCACGAACTGCCGGTATCCCTCCTCGGCCACCGTGTGGAGGAGCCCGTGGGCGTCCTGGACGCGTCGGCGGGCCGCCCTCAGGAATCGCACGCCGCTCTGGCGGGCAGGATCGCGCGGCGCCTTCGCAGGGGCCGCCGAGGCCTCCCCGGCCTGCTTGGCCTTCTTGCGAGCGCTCCACCAACGGGTCGTCGGCAGCACGTAGTTGCTCGACTCGAGGTTGTCGCCCATGTAGAGGTACTTCACGGCCAGGGGGAGGCTCTTCTCGAGGTGCCGGGCGATGGTCGTCTTGCCGATGCCGTCCGGCCCGATCAGCGCGACTGTGAACATTCCCATGCCTTCAGACCCGCTCGGGGTTCGAGGTCGTCCCCGAGGGTGAGGGGAGCGTACCACGCGAGCGCGAGCAGCTCAGACCTCGGCTTCGACCTGAAGCTCAAGGGTTCGAACTGAGACGCCCGAACCGGCGTCCCAGCGCGACCAGGAGCTCGCGGACGAACGGGAGGGGATCCCGCCAGCTCGCGCCGTCCCAGGCCTCGCGGCCCGAGAGCACCCTGGCCCACTCGAGGAGGGTCGGCAGCAGCCGGATCGTCTTCAAGTTCTCCTTGGTCCATAGCAGGTCCTGGACGACATTGCGCGCGTAGAACCGGCCGTTCTGGCGGTAAGGCGCAGGTTCGCGCCCCGTGAGCCACATCTCGACGAGCGCCACGGGGAAGTCGGCCCCCGCGTGGATTGCCAGGGGGAGCGATCCCCAGAAGCGCCCGTTGATCTCGAGGAGCCAGCTTCGCCCCCCGGCCTCGTCGACCCGAAACTCCACCATGGCGACGCCGTGCCAGGCCAGTCGCTCCAGGATGCGCGACGCCGCTGCGAGCAGCGGCGGCGGCGGCTCGACCGCCTCACGGTACGTCGCCGGAGGGACGGTCTTCAAGGACTCGTGGAGCCTTCGATGCGCGAAAGCCATCACGATCCGGCCGTGGCTCACCAGAACCTCGACGCCCATGCCGCGCCCGGGCACCCAGCGCTGGACCTGCACCGGCGAGACGCGTAGCAGGCGCTCGACTGCGGCCCGGGCCACGTCGGCGCTTCGGGCCACGCTCGCAACCATGTGCCCGCCGCCCGCGCCCCACACCTTGGATCGAACGGCCTTGACCACCACGGGCAGCTCCTTCAGCCACGCGTCGAGAGCCGCCGGATCCGGCCTCTCCAGGAACAGCGTTCCCGGAGTCGGGACGCCCAGGGAGACCGCCAGCCGCCGAAGCTTCTCCTTGTCAAAGGCGACCTCGACCGCGTCGGCCGGGGGTAGCGCCACGACTCCCCGCAGCTCCGGCGTCTCGCGGAGGCCGTGGAGGGGGATCAGCGTCGTCTCCATCACGGGAAGGATCAGGTCGAAACGGCGCGCCCTCTGGAAGTCGAGGATCCACGCCTCGAAGGCCTGCCTCTCCCTCAGGGGGTGCGGGCAGACTGCGGTCTCGGACGCGTATCGCGACCACTGCGCCGGATACTTCGCGTGGTTTGAGGCCACGCAACATCGGTATCCCCTGCGCCCCAGGCTCTGGAGGACGGCAAGGCCGACATTGCTGTCACCGTCGAGGATGAGGAGCCTCATGGGAACCCGATACTAATCAAAGTGATGGGAGAAAGGGCGCCGAAGCGGGATGTGCTTGATGACGGCGGGTTCATTGATGAACCCCAGCACCCGCATCGCGCCCCCGCAGCGAGAGCACATGGGCGTTGACTTCTACGGTGAGCGGCGCGCCGTCAACTCCCCGACTCAGGGGAACTGCGTGACCACGAGTTGAGGCGGAGCCTCCCCTTCGCGGCTGCTGTAGAAGGCGCTGTCGGAGCTCGCGTTCAAGATCCCGAAGCTGTAGGTGCCGTCGGCCGTGATGACACCACCCAGGTCAAGCTCGATCCAGGTGCCCGCCGTGACGGTTCCGGCGATCGACAGCGGGCTGCCGGCGATGGATGGCTTGTTGTTCCAGTTGATGGCGGCCTCGTCCCAGGCGCTGCCCACCGCGTAGACGCTGCCACCGTCGTTGCTCGGGTTCGTGACATAGAGCCTCAGCTTGGCGGAGGCCACCGGCTTCGTCAGCCCGGTCACGCTGAACCTCAGGTAGGCCCGGTACTTGTCGCTGCCCGAGTAGCGGACCCGCAGGCTTGCCTCCGAGCCGAAGTTCGTGCTCGGATACATGGAACTCACTTGCGCGTCTGCCATCGGGGTGAAGCTCACGCTCGCCCCCACGTTCGTGACGGTGATGTAGCCGGGGCGGCCGAGCGTGTCGCTCCCCTGGGCGTTGGTCGCCGTCAGGCTGACGGTGTAGGTGCCCGGGGCGGCGTAGGTGTGGGTCGGGTTCGGCACCGTCGCCACCGGGCTGCCGTCGCCGAAGTTCCACAACCAAGAGGTCGGGAGGTTCTGCGACTTGTCGGTGAATCCGACCGTCAGCGGCGCGATACCCATCAGCGCGTCGGCCGTGAAGTCGGCGGTGGGGGCGACCGGGACCAACGAATCGTAACTGTGCCAATAGCGCGACGTGCTGGCGTTCGTCGCCAGTAAGACGAGGCCCGTGGCGCTGCTCAGGTTCTGCTTGGTCGACGTGGCGTTGTTCATCACGGCGCTGTCCGCGTCGCGGATGACCGGCGTCCCCGGGCCCGGCGCGAACGAGATCGGGCTCAGCGGCGACACCTTCTCGTAGATCGTGCCGCCGTTGTCCCCGGTCGTGCTCTGTGGCGGCTGCGGCCCTGTCGCGAACAGGTGCAGCATGAGCTGCTCCTCGTCCAGGATCACGATCGGCCGCGTGTGGGCATCCGCCACCGTGCCGGCCACATGGCTGGACCAGACGCCGCTGGCCGGATCCCGCACGAGCAGGTTGATGAGCGGTGCCGTGGAGCTGGAGTACGAGGTCTTGACCACGGCGAATACCCGACCCGACAGGTCCGTCTTCAGGTTGATGTGGTCGTCGGAGAGATTGCTGCCGGAGGCCGCCACCTCGAGCGTCCAGGCGTTGTCCGGGTCGCCATCCCGGTGAACCGCGAAGTACATCGTGCCGCTGACCTGGTTGCTCCACATCACGCCAATGAGGTTGCCGCCGAAGGCGATCAGCGACGAGATGTCGTCGGCCTTGACGCTGGCGCCGCTGAACGTGAGGACGTACGGTATCGCCCAGACCCGGTCGTCGCCCCCCACGGTGTGGCTGACATAGATCTTGCTCGACTTGGCCCAGGTGGCCCACAGCGTCTCTGTGGAATCCTTGTCGATGACGAACGTCTCGGTGCTGTAATCGACGATGTTCACGGGGAAGCCGGCGTCGAGCGTGTACCTGGATGCCGCGGAGTCGTAGCTGTAGCGGTAGAGCTTGGCGGGGTTCGCCGTCTTCCCACTCGTCGAAGACGTCGCGAAGATGTGCGAAGCGACGTAGAGGCGCGTCCCATCCCACAGCACGTCGGCGCGGCTCTTGGAGCGCGTGTCGAGGGTCACGCCCGTGTCGGTCCAGCTCTGGCTGAAGGCATCGAGCTTGAAGATGTGGAAGTCCTGACTGACCGTGTCCCACATGCTGGCCCACCAGTAGCCGTCGTTCCACCAGAGCTTGCTCTCCGGCTTGGACCCGCTGGGGTCGGCATAGGCTCCGGTGAACGCCGGCCCCAGGTTGCCGAAGTCGCCTTCGGCCGCGCGCGCTCCATTGGGAGCCAGGGTCGCCGCCAACACCGCCCAGAGGCCGGCACGAAGCCACGCACGGCTGCCCGGTCGCCTCTCCACACCGAAGCGCATTGTGCCTTCTTCCCGATCCCGCACGGAATCGCAGCACTCATCGGACACAGCTGAACACAGGGCGCCATGCGCGCTCACCGTCGTTAGTGCCCGTCTGGGTGGGGCGAAGCTCGGAACCCCTGGAGGGAGGTTTCTAAGCCGAAATGCTAGCAGGGGCACACAGGGACGTCAAGCCAATCTGGTATATAGTCCTGACTGGCTGGCCACTCCCCCTGGAACAGCCTGGTACACCCCCTTGTTGCTGCATACTGAGATCGTAAACGACTGGGAGGCCCTGGCCCCTCTGGAGCCCCACTGGGACGCCCTGCTCCACCGCTCCCGGGCCGACTCCATCTTCCTGACCTGGGAGTGGATCCAGTCCTGGAGGGAGGCCGTCGGAGGGAGCCTCACCCCCTTCGTCGTGCTGGCCCGACAGGAGAGCTCTGAGCTCGTTGGCATCGCGCCGCTCTACCGCACTCGGGCCCTGCTGGCACGGTTCGTGCCCTATCGGATCCTCCGAGTGCTGGGAGACGATCAGTCCGGCTCCGAGTACCCCGACTGGATCCTTCGAGAGGATGTCGAGGGCCCCGCCGGCCTGGCCATCGCCCGCACGCTGGCGGCTGCGCGCGGCTGGGACTGCCTCTGGGCCCCCCGCGTGTCGGGCTGGATGGGCGCGCGGGACCGGCTGATCGAGGCCTGCGCAGGCGTAGGGCTTTTCTGCCGTTCACGGCCGGGCGAGTTCGCCGCCACGGACCTGCCAGCGGACTACGCCACCTATCTGCGCTCTCTGTCCGGGAACGCGCGTTCCGTGCTCCAGCGCCGCACCAAGCAGCTCTTTCGGTCGCCCGACGTGTGCTTCGAGCGCTGCGAGTCGGAGCGGGACATTCCCCGCTTCCTCGACGCCCTCTTCGAGCTCAACCAGCGTCGCTGGAGTCATGTGGGCCGAGTCGGGACGTTCGTGGGCAGGCCGCTTGAAGCCGCGTTCTATCGCAGCTTCGCGGGACCCGCCCTGCGGCGCGGTTGGCTGTGGCTCGCCGCCATCAAGGTCGCCGGGGAGTTCAAGGCCGTCCAAATCGGCTACGTCTACAACGGGACGTTCCACCAGCTCCAGGAGGGCTTCGACCCGGCCGGGCCGAACGGAGTCGGCAACGTCCTGCGGGCACGTGTGATCGAGGAGTGCATCCGCGCGGGGATCAAGTCCTACGACTTCCTCGGGGGGTTCACCGAGCACAAGCGGCGTTGGCTGGCACAAGTCCGCGGGGGGTTCGACCTGTTCATCGGCCGCAGGACCCTCAAGAACGCCCCGATCTTCATGGCGGGCATCTGGCCGACAGGGCGCTACTTCCGCCCTGTGCCGCCAGGCTGATGCGCGCCGCGAAGAACTGCCACGGCCGTTCCCGCTCCGTGCGCATCCTCTTTTCCACCAGCTCGCCCGGCTCCGTGATGATTGCAATCCGGCTTTCCTTCTTGCCCAAGTCTTTGCTGGTATATTTCATGGGTTCGCGGTTCGCGCTCCCTCCCTCTGCTTCGAGCGCGTGTCATGGAATGTGGGGCCATGATGCGACCACGTAGCGTGCGAGCTGTTGGCACGATCCGCCCTACAGCCACGGGAGCCACAACTCCGACACCTCGGGGGGCGCCCTCGAAGCGATGCGCCAGAACGTCGTCCCAATCCTTGAGGCCCACGGCGTCGATCTCGTCCTGACCGGGCACAGCCACGATTACGAGCGCAGCTTCCTCATCGACGGCCACTACGGCAGCGCCGACACCTGGGACCCCAGCACGATGCTCAAGGACGGTGGGAGCGGCCGCGTGAACGATACGGGCGCCTACCCTACCGGAAGCCCACGATCGGACCGGCGCCCCACGAGGGAGCCCTGTACGTAGTGGCTGGCAGCGGGGGGCAGGTGTGCGACTTCGACCAATGCGGGGCTCTCGACTATCCGGCCATGTACGTGTCGTACGGCGGAAGGCTGGGCTCCCTGGTCCTCGACATCAAGGGGAAGCGCCTCGACGCGAAGTTCCTGCGCGAAACGGGCGTCATCGACGACTACTTCACAATCATCAAAGGACCGCTCGGGTCGCTCTCCATCGAGGACGTGACGGTGACCGAGCGGGACTCGGGGACGAAGAACGCCGTGTTCACCGTGACCCTCGAACCGCCCGCTGCCACGACGGTGCGCGTGGACTATCAGACGGTCGACGGCACGGCCACGACGGCGGACGGTGACTACATGGCCACAGCCGGCACCCTCACATTCCCGCACGGGGCGAAGACGCGCACCCTGAGCGTCCCCATCATCGGGGACGCCCTTCCTGAGCCCGACGAGACCTTCTCGTTGCGGCTGCAGAACGCGGACGGTGGCTCGGTGATCGCCGACGATGCGAGCCTTGCCACGATCCTCGACAACGACACCGCGGTCTTCGGGCTCAGCCCCGCGAACTACACGGTGAGCGAGGCGATCGCATCGGCGACCATCACGGTGAGGCGCACGGGAGGCCTCGCGGCGCAGGCGAGCCTTGGATACGCAGCGAGCGACGGGACGGCCACCGCGGCCGACTACACGGCGCCGCCGGGGAGCTTGACCTTCGCTCCGGGCGTGACAAGCCGCACCTTCAGCGTCGCGATCACGCGCGACGCCTTGGGCGAGCCGGACGAGACGGTTCTGCTGAGGCTAACAAACCCCAGCGCCCCTTCGCTGCTGGAGCCACAGGACACGGCGGTCCTGACGATCGTCGACAACGACGCTGCCGGCAAGGTGCAGCTGAGCGCCGCCAGCTACAGCGTCACCGAGCCAGCCATACCCGCCTCGCCGCCCACGCAGGCGCTGATCACCCTGAAGCGGACGGGCGGACGGGCGAGCGCCGTCGGGGTGCACTACGACGTCTCCGGAGGCACGGCCACTCCCGGCACGGACTACACGCCGATCTCGGGCGACCTCAACTTCGACGCCACGGGGCCCGGAGCCACCGCAAGGACCTTCTCGATCGACATCCTTCCCGCCGCTCCGAACCCCCTCGCCGAGGGGGCCGAGACCGTCAACATCACCTTGAGCGCGCCGGGCGGAGGGGCGACGCTGGGCACGCCCAGCACGGCAGTGCCGACGATCCAGGACAGCCAGCCCACGCTCGAGTTCACCGCGTTGACCTACACTGCGAAGGAATCGACCCCCGACCGCCCTCGTCACCGCGAAGCGATCAGGCCCGCTGACCGGCACCGTGACGGTCGACTGCGCGACGAGCGATGGCACTGCGACGTCAGCCCTCACGCCCGACTACACGCCCGCCGCGGGGACGCTGACGTTCGCGCCCCGCGTCGCGTCCCGGACTTTCACTGTCGCGATCCTCAAGGACACGCTCGTCGAAGGGAACGAAACCTTGAACCTGACGCTGAGCAACGCCGGCCCGACGGGGATGGTCTCAATGGGCGCGAAGAGCGCAGCGGTGCTCACGATCACCGATGACGATGTTGCGCCCACGCTGCTGTTCAGCGCCGCTTCCTACACAGTAAGTGAGGCGAGCCCCAAGGCGACGATCACGGTGAAACGCACGGGGAGCCTGGCAGGACAGGTCAGCGTCGCCTATGCAGCGACGGGAGGAACCGCCCTGGGGGGCGGGACGGACTACACCCTCACGCCCGGTGGGCTCACCTTTGGTCCCGGCGTGGCGGTTCTGGCGCTCAGCATCCCGGTCGTGAACGACACCCTCGACGAGGGTGACCCTGATCCCGGACACAGTCGATGAGCCCCACGAAACGGTGGTGTTGACCCTCAGCAACCCGACGAAGGTCGCCCTCGGCACCCCCGAAGTGACGACGCTGACGCTCACCGACAACGACACCGCGGGGAGGGTCCAGTTCGGCGCGGCGGACTACAGCGTCGGCGAGGGGGGTGGGACCGCCCCCATCACCGTGACGCGCAGCGGAGGCACATCCAGCCAGGCCAGCGTGGACTACGCCGCGAGCGACGGCGGCGCGACATCTACACCGCCGAACCCCGACTACAGCGCGACGGGCGGAACCCTGAGCTTCGGTCTGGGCGAAACGACCAAGACCTTCACGATCCCGATCACCGACGACGCTATCGTCGAGGGGAACGAGACCATTGTCCTGACGTTGTCGAACCCGGCTGGCGGTCTCGCCCTCGGTCCCCAGGCGGCGGCCACCCTCTGGATCGTGGCCGACGATTGAAGGCAGTCCTGCGCGTGGAAAGCCAGAGATGCCGCCGACCGGGTCGAGCTTACTCCGTCTGGCCGACCTGGGCGCGGTGCTCGAGACAAAGGGCGACCTGCGCGAGGCGCGAGCGCTGCTCGACAAGGCGGTGGATCTGGCTCTGAGGTCCTGGTTGTGCCCCAGGGCGCGGCTCTGAGCTGTATGAGGAAAGGAACGGCGTCGATGGCCTGGGGCCTGCGAGCGGGGAGCGCGTCGGCAGGCCCCATCAACGGCAAAAGGGGCTGATCGCGTGGAAGAGCGCCGCGATCGGCGCCGGATAGGGATGGTAAACCGCGTAGGTCGGCTTTCCCTCGAGCAAGCGCAGGAGAAGGCGGCGCTGCAGCTCCTCGGCCCCCTCGATGAACGGGTTGGCGGCCTCGGGGAACGCGAAGCGGAATCTCATGTAATACGCCATGAAGTGCTGGTTCTCGTACAGCAGGGAGAAGACCATCCGCCGGGCCACCTCCTGCGGCTCCATGGGCTCCACCCTGACGTCGGTCGACTCGTCGCTCATCACGAAGTAGACCTGGTCGAAGCTGCCGGACATGGGCCCCAGACGCCCTCCGAAAAGCCGTTCCGGAGGGATGTCGACGTAAAGCTGGCGGTGGAGGACCGGCATGACGCCGCGAAGGACCCCCCCGCCGCCCGGCATGGCCAGCCCGACCGAGTGCAGGAACTTGAGCGCCCTCAGGCGCACCCTGTGGCCACGACCCACGAAGGATCTGAACTCGGGAGCGTGCTCCAGGTGCCAGTCCCACACGCGGATCGGCTGGGGGATCCCATACAGGCGACGGCCGTCGGGGCTGATGTAGACCCACTCGTCACCGATGTACTGTCCCCCCCGGGCGGTGAAGGCGAGCAACGTCTCGGTCTTGCCGCCTTTCGCCCAGCCGGTCGTGAGGATCCCGGTCCCCTTGTAAGTGAAGGCCGAGGCGTGGAGCGGCAGCGCGCCCTTCGCCAGGACCGTGAGGTTGAGGATCGGCGTCAGCAGCGGGACGCCCGAGACTCCCCTCTCGCAGAGGATCTCGCACGGCTGCCCGATCTGCCCGAAGGGGATCTGGACCCGCAACTGGGCCCGGTCCTTCCGCCGCACAAGGAGGAACGCGTCGTCGGTGAAGGCGACCTCGTCGAGGCCCAGGTAGCGCAGCCGCGAGCCCGCTGGGATCTCGTCGACGAAGCGGATGACGAGGTCGGGCTCGCCGGCGACGGGCGCGCGGATCGGCCCGAGCTGGCGCGTGACCGCCGACACGTCCCCCGGCCCCGCGTCGACCAGCCGGATGCGGGCCAGGCCGTGGAGGTCGAAGTCGGCCGTCTGGAACTCCCGCCCGTCGACGCGAGACACCCGCAAGAACCCCCGCGAAGTCAGGACCGGCAGCGGCTGTGCGGCACGTGGGGCAACGCGGATCCGGGGACCGGCGTTATCACGAGCTGCGGCTGGTTCGTCCCGTCGCGGCTGCGGTAGCACACGCTGGCGGGTAACCCGAGGTGGGGCTGGCAGGGAGCGGCTGCAATGGCAAGAAGGGCGACCCGAACCATCGTCTCGTTCGTCCCTCTTCCGGTCAATGGCGCGCGTCGCGGACCGAAACCGCCACGACGGCCGAGGTACACCAAACGCTCATTGGTTCGAAGCACCAACTGAAGAGGGGCAGAGGCTCTACCAGAACCCCTGGAGGGAACCCCGGCTTGCCATGAGATTCTCGCCCGCTAGGCTGAGGAAAGTCAAGGGGGCGTATCGCGCGGGGTGTGCGACATGAATGTGGGGTCGGTCAGGCCGAGCGGGCCTCCCAGAAGGCCTCCCAGCGCCCGCTGAGTTCGCAGCAACGCAGGGCGATGATGGCGTTGACGCCGCGCACGGTCCAACGCATGCCGGACTGCTTGAGGCGGTGACCGATGATGGTTTTGCAGCCGGCTTCGCCGACCCCCGAGCCGACAAAGAGGCTGCGGCGATGAAAGTCAGCGTAGCGCATGCGGTGGGCATTGGACTGGCAGTAGGCGACGGTCTTTCGGACCTCGTCCTTGCAAGTGATGTTGCTCAGACGGCTCCGTCACCCAGAACAATGATCTGTTCGGCGCGGCGACTGCTGCGTCCAATGGCTTCGGTGAAGATGCGGCGGCCGAACTCCTGGGCGTTCTCGATGGCACCGACGTAGCTGGTTGAGCCCTCGTCGCGCACCGGGCGGCCCCTGTGGTCGAGGTGTGTTTGCGTGAAGACGCAGCCCAGCTTGGCTTCCCGGGTCTTGGCCTGGCCGGTTTCGTCCTTGCCGGGTCAGCCTTGGGTTTCGCGCGGGGTCATGGGCCGGTTCCGTCGATGGCGACGTACATCTTGGGCACGCGGGACGACCTTGCCCGCCAGGCCTGCGCTCGCGACTGGCGACCAGTTCAATCTGCGCGCCGATGGCCTCCGAGACCCGTTCGACCTGCTTGGTCTTGACGACGATGCCGGCCAGCTCTTGGAGGTCCAGGCGGCCCTCGTCGAAAGGCTCCTTGCCCCCCACGCGGGCCATCAGGCGCCGCACCCCCCGGAGAGAACGAGGTCGAGACGATGTCCCATTCGGAGTCCTTGGGGATCACGCCTCGAGCGCATGAGGCGCAGTGGTAGTAGGCGCGCCGCAGGCGCACGGAGGACAAAACGGTGACCACCGTCTTGTCGCGATAGTCCACGAAGCTCGCCTGATGTCCGTGGCCGCAGCTCAGGCTGGGCCCGCGGTATCCCGGATCTTCTGCCAACAGCCGTTCCAACAGGACGCCGCCGACTTGGTGCATGGAAGAGCGGATGGCCATTTCGGTCGCCTCCAAGTCCACCGCGCTGGAGGCGTCCTGCTCCTGGCCCAGCAGGCGTGTGAGCAGTCGGTCTACTTCTTGGCGGATCTCCCCCTGGACGAGCGCTGCGACCACGGACGCTTGTCAGCCGGCCCAAGGAGCCATAAGCTTCGCCCGGGAGGCTCTGGGTGCCGCTGACGCCCTTCGGCAACGCCATCGTCGCCGCGCACCTGGCGGGCAGCCTCGTGCTCGCCCTGCTCTTCGCCTTGCTCTCCCGGCACGATCCCCGCGCGTACCTGCGGGACTGGACGGC
>Ga0214473_10000954_pt1 | contig 39448 bp, 31 predicted proteins | sample RVTome_7_FD_203509 | JGI IMG/M metagenome (GOLD analysis project Ga0214473, IMG submission 203509) | Soil microbial communities from uranium-contaminated site in the Upper Colorado River Basin, Wyoming, United States - RVT98D197 | ecosystem: Environmental > Terrestrial > Soil > Contaminated >...
TTCGCCTGGAACTCGGGCGTCTTCGAACGGCGGCAAATTCGGCGGATTAAGACAATTTTAAATCCATATCGTTTTTTTTTCAAGCTAATTCGGATTCCCGGCTTAGCGCCTTAACTTACTGATATATTGGCTATTTGCAGAACCTGCGGCCTCCGGCTGGAAAGCAGTCCGGACATTTTCTTGCGCCGGAAGATGGCGTTGGATATCTTGCTGTAACTAAAATACGGGGAATATCCTGGATTCCGGCTGCCGGAAAGGAAACGGAGATGAAGGCGGCGATAACCGCAGATACGAAAAGGATCGAATACGTCCAGGCGGCCGATCCCCGGCCGGGGCCGCACCAGGTGCTGATCGCTCCGGCATACGTGGGAATCTGCGGCAGCGACTTGCATGTCTACCGCGGCGAGTTCGCCGGCCGGGTGAAGTTCCCGCTGATCCAGGGGCACGAGTTCAGCGGCCGGGTGGTGGAGACCGGCGGCCAGGCCGGCCGGGTCAAGCCGGGCGACCGGGTCTGTGTCGATCCGATAATTTCCTGCCACGCCTGCCCGGCCTGCCTCAAGGGCCAGTACAACGCCTGCCGCAGCCTCAGGCTGCGTGGGATCGACCTGGACGGCGCTCTGGCCCAGCTAATGGTGGCAGACCAGGAACAGTGCTTCCGGCTGCCGGATTCGATTTCGGACCGGGACGCGGCCCTGGTGGAGCTGTACTCGATCGGCATGCACGCCGCCACGGTCAGCGCGGTCGAGCCGGGAGACCGGGTGGCGGTGATCGGCGCCGGCCGGGTGGGCCTGGCCGTGCTGCAGAACCTGCTGTTGACCGCCGCCGAAAAAACGGCAGCCGTGGACATCAGCCCGCACAAGCTCGAAAAGGCCCGCCGCGCCGGGGCCGACCTGACTGTCGACAGCCGGAAGGCCGATCCGGTGGGCGCCGTGCTCGACTGGACCGGCGGCGATGGCGCCGACTGCGTGATCGAGTGCGTGGGCGAAGCGGTCCTGGAGGGGATCGCGGAGGGCAAGGCGCCAGTCGCCCAGGCGGTGGAGATGATCCGTAACGGCGGCCGGATCACGCTCCTGGGCCAGGGCCCTCACAGCTACGGCGCCCATTGGAAGACCTTTGTCTGGAAGGAAGCCACGCTCCGGGCCTCGCGGGTCAGCAAGGGCGAATTCCCGCGCGTGGTGGCGGCCATGGCCGCCGGCCGGTACAATACGGAGCTGATGGTGAGCGCTGAGTACCCGCTGAGCGATACGGCGGAGGCCTTCGCATTGGTGGACCGCGAGCCGCCGGACGTCCTCAAGGTGCTGGTGCGGGTGGAATGAGAAGTCCGACTCCGGAAAGAAACCTGACGTCACTTGACAAGTAGATTAAGTCTATCAAATAAATCGAGATATCAGGTTCGCAAAAACTGGTTCACGGCAAGACACCGAAAAAATTCGGTTCCCGCGGTAACTGTCATTCCATTCGTTCATTAGCCGGCGACAATAGAGTTCGGGGAAATATTGAGGGAAGCTCGGCGGATTGTTTATTACCAGCCGATAAGCCGGCCGGGCCGGCGAACGGATTCGAATGCGGCATGAAGTATTTTCGGACGAAGTATTGATTTATTCCACTGTTTTACCGAGCCAGCTCAGTTGTCATCCCTAACGCAGCCGAAGGCTGCGCTCCGGGGCCGCCTGTTCGAGCTGGTACAGGGGAGCGTGTAGTTGCTTCGCAATTTCCATCGCGGCCTTGAAAATATACGGGCACGGCATGCCGTGCCCCTACGCCAGGCAGGCCATTGTTTCGCGCTTGCAGCTTTTTTGCAAGGGCGAAACAGGCGAGCGCCCCAGGAGCGGATAGAAACCTCCTGGACACCTTTGGCTTTGACTTCCCCGGCTGGCAGGCGAGTTGCGGCCCCAATAGATTTTTGTTTCTTTTTATCGCCTGAAAAAGAAAAAAATTCTTTACTCGGCTGCCTGAAAATGTAAGAAAATTCAGCCGGCCAGTACTAACCCGGCGATATAAAAACAGCCCCTTCCCCCTGGAGCCTGCCATGAAGACCTGTTCTTTGACCAGTCTGGCCGCCGCCCTGGCGCTCTTCGTCCAGGGCGGCATCTTCGCCGCCCCCTGGGCCCCGGCCGGAGCGGATTCGGTGGTGGTCTTCGAAGACGACTTTTCCGGCTACCCGCTGGGAGCCTTGAGCGAACCCTACACCGCCGTGCAGGAATACCACTGGACCCCCAAGAATCCCAAATGGGGCCCCTGGGACGAGGCGGTCTACTGGGGATTCTTCCCGGTGGAGAAGGGCCTCGCCTGGCACATCCGCCAATCCGACGGCCGCAAAGTGCTCTTCCAGCAGCAGGAAATCCCCGAGGAAGACAAGAACGCCGTGGTGGTCACCGGCGACGAGCTGTGGCGTGACTACGCGTTCGAGATCGAGCTGGTGCCGCTCTCGACCGAAAACTCGATCGGGATCATCTACCGCGTGGAAAACAGCCGCAACTACTACGCGGTGGTGCTGGCCGAAGGCCACAAGTGGTTCTGGATCAGGCGGATCCACGACCAGTGGGTCAAGAGCAAGGTACGCGACATCCCTTACCAGCCGGGCAAGCCGGTCACGCTGCGGGTCCAGGTCGAGGACCGCAACCACCGCTTCTTCGTGGACGGCCGGGAAGTGATGGAAGTGGTGCGCCGCGACCACTACCACCAGCTGGGCAAAGTGGGCCTGATCGCCAACAGCCCGGCCGAATACCGCCGGGTGCGGGTTGTCATGAGCCGAGGGGCGCACGAGGATTACCTGGCCCGCAAAGCCGCCCGGGAAGCCGAACTGGCAGGACTCCGCGCTAAATACCCTCAGCCCGTGCTCTGGAAAAAAGTCGACCTGCGCAAACTGGCGGTCAACGGCCGGCAGATGCGCTGGGGCGACCTGAACGGCGACGGCGAACTGGATTTCGTGATCGCCCAGCGGCATTACGGCAGCGAGGGCGCACTGCGACGCTATATCGCCGGGCTGGCCGCTTTCGACCTGGAGGGCAACCTCCTCTGGCAATGGGGCAAATGCGACACCCTCCCCGAGCTTTTCGCTACTGACCTGCCCTACCAGGTCTGCGATCTGGACGGCGACGGCCGGTGCGAGGTGGTTTTCAGCCACGATTTCAGGATCGAGGTGCTGGACGGCCGGACCGGGAAATCGCTGAAATCGGTCCCGACGCCCAAAAGCGGCCCCAAGCACCCGGACAGCTTTTACCCGGAGAACCAGTGGGAGCGGATTCCGGACGGCGCTCTCCATTTCGCCGACCTTACCGGCGCGGGCCGCGTGGGCGACTTCCTGATCAAGGACGACTACAACAACCTCTGGGCCTACTCACGCGATTTTGAACAGCTCTGGACCGCCTGCCTCAACGCCGGTCATTACCCCTATGTGGAGGACGTCGACGGCGACGGCCGGGACGAGGTGCTGCAGGGCTACACCCTGTTCGACCACGACGGCCGGGTGATTTTCGACCTGGGCTTCCAGGACCACAGCGATGCCGGCTTTATCGGCGAGCTGGGTGGAAACTGCTTCGAGGGCCGGCACGCCTATTTCTGCGCCGGTGAAGAGGGCGTGATCGTGACGGACCTGGCCGGCAAGGTGCGCTACAAGGAAATTCTCGGCCACGCTCAGCGGGCTGCTATCGGCGATTTCTGCACGGATGTGCCGGGGATCGAATTCGCCACCGTGACCTACTGGGGAGAGCACAACATTATCACCATGCACGCCTCGGATGGCCGCGAGCTGGGCGAATACCAGCCGCATTATGTCGGTTCCACCCTCTGCGCCACCGACTGGGTAGGCGACGGCACGGCCCTGATTTTAGTCTCGGGGGATGAACGGGGGGGCGGGATGATCGACGGCTGGGGCCGGCAGGTGGTGCGTTTCACCGATCCCGGCCATCCCACGCTCTGCTGCGACGTGATCGACATCACCGGCGACAGCCGGGACGAGGTGGTCCTCTGGGACCGCGACCGGATGTGGATCTACACCCAGGCCGGACATCCGGCGCCTCCTGCGCGGATCGTGCCGATGAAGAAGATGCCTCTGCACAGCCGGAGCAACTACCAGATGTACGTGGCGGTGCCGGAGAAATAGATAAGATGGGACATATTTAATTCTCAATTTAATATAGAGTAAATAATGCCCAAAATTGCACTGGACTCCAATTGTACAACATATTTTTCCGACGCCCTTGATCCTACTTATGATCCAACAAATGATATTTCCGGGCTTGCACCAGAAAAAATATCTCTTGTTAGAATTAATTTCTATACAGGAATACCTTACTTTATTCTCCCTTCGGTTAAAAATGAAAACAAGAAAATTAGAAATTTAGTCAAGTCCATGGATCATACCAAGTTGGCAGAAATATTATTAGATGAGAGATCATGGGATTTTGAAGAATCAAAAATTGACAAATTAGTGAGAGAAATTTTCAGGTTTCACTCAAAATTAATTGATTGCAAAATAGTAGCAGAGGCTCAGTTGAGTGGTATGGATTTTCTACTTACATGTGATAAAGATATGTTTACGAGGTTTAATAAGCTTAGTAAACATGTTAGTATTACTATTTGTAAACCTAGTATTTACTTGAACAGTCTAAATCTTCCAAAAGGAATTAAACCAAAATGCCAATCGCCTGGATTAATGCATAAAACTTGGTGGAAATTGTGAAAATTTATTGATATTCCGAATTCAAACTGAAAAAGGAATTACTCATGCGCCAGACCCGATTTTCCCTTCTTCCCCTGCTGCTATCGGTATCGCTCGTCTGGTTCTGCCGGCCGGGCGCGGCGATCTCCGCGGACCTGGTATTGACCCCCGAACTCGAGGCCCGGGCCATCGCCTGGGTGGACACCAGCCTGCGGCGGACGGTCGAGGCGGCGGGGGAAAGCTTCCCGGTGTGCACGGAAAACGGCGAGTGGCAATTGGCCGATGACGGCTGGACCGGCGGCTACTTCTGCGGCTTGCTCTGGCTGATGTACGACCGCACCAAAGACCGTTTCTGGCGGGAAAAGGCGGAGAAATATACCTGGCTGTTGGAGCACCATAAAACCGATGTCGACAACAGCGATGTCGGCATCCTCTTCTGGCCTTCATTCGACCTGGGATATAGACTCACCGGGGACGAGCGTCTGCGCGAGGTTGGTATGCAGGGAGCGAGCAGCATGATGCGGCGCTGGATGAGCTCCGCCGGTTACATCCAGAACTGGGGCCGCCTGGGCGATCCCGACCAGAAGCGCTTCGTGATCATCGACTGCCTGATCAACCTCGACCACCTCTTTTGGGCCAGCGAAATGACATGGGACGAATCGTACGCCAAGGCTGCCACCAGCCACGCCGAACGCACCCGGACGAGCCACGTGCGGCCGGACTATTCGAGCTGCCAGGTGGTGGAGTTCGACCCGGACACCGGCCGCAAGGTGAGAGACTTCCACAAACAGGGCTACAGCGATGAAAGCACCTGGAGCCGAGGCCAGAGCTGGGGGATCTACGGCTTTACCCGGGCCTGCACCAACTCTGGCGACCGGGTATTCCTGGACACGGCCATAAAAATGGCAGACTGGTTCCTCGACCATCTGCCATCCGACCGGGTGCCCTACTGGGACTTTTCCGCTCCCGGTATCCCAAACGACGCCCGCGACAGCTCCGCGGGCAGCATGGCCGCCAGCGGCCTGATTGAGCTGTCGAGGCTGCTGGACGACCCGGCCCAGGCCCAAAAGTACCGGAAGGCCGCCGGAGAGATACTGGCCTCGCTCACCCTCAATTACCTCACCCGCGGCCAGCCCGGCCGGCCCCAGGGTGTGCTCACCGGCGGCACCTATTTCTACCAGGCCGGCCGGGGCGTGAACCAGGCCAACATCTGGGGGGATTTCTACTACCTGGAGGCGCTGTCGAGGTGGGGGAAGTAAATCAGCCCTCCGGGGCGAGCTCGGCGGCGAAAACCCGGCTGATCGTGGAGAACTGGAATTCGGACAGCACCGCGCGGATTTTCCGCTCCATGGTCCGGCGACCGGCGTAATGGATCAGCCGCTGTTCGAGCGGCAGGCCGGGGATGGCCGGCTCGTCGAGGTCGATTTCCCAGGGGTGGAAGATACAGACCGCCCGCAGACCTTCTTTCTCCAGCCGCCTGATCCCGGCGCGGATCAGCCAGAGCGGGTAGTTCCGCCAGTAGAACCCGCCGGCCACCGACAATCGTACGCCGAAAAATTCCACGGCCGAGGGCGGGATTTCCACCAGCCGCGTGCCGTCCACGCGGTAGGGAGCGCGCGGAGCGCCCGGGTTGCCGTAATAGCGCATCCGGATCGGGTTGACGCTGCTGTCGTAGGCGTAGCCCAGTTCGTCGAGCACTTCCCAGACCCAGCGGTTTTTCTCAGTGAGCGACCACCAGGGGGCGCGGAAGCCGGTCAGCCGGTCGATCCCGGCCGCCGGACAGATCACCTCGGCCGCCCGCACCAGGTCCTGGCGCACCTGTTCCCGGCTGAGCTCATAGAGCAGGCCGTGGCGGTAGCCGTGGCTGGCGATCTCGTGGCCTTCTTCTTTCACCCGGTGGACGACCTGCGGGAAACGTTCGGCCACGTGTCCCGAAACGAAAAATGTCGCTTTCGCTCCGTATTCATCGAAAAGCCACAGGACTTTTTCCGTGTTCCGCTCTATCCGGCCCGGCCAGCGGCCGTAATCGGCCGGGTCGATAGTCAATATCCCCTGGTAGTATTCCTCGAAGTCGATGGTAAGCGCATGTAGCATTTTTCCGGCCTTTTGTCCAGGAATAAACCCTCCAGCCAGCTGGACTCCGTCCACCAGAAAAAAACTAAAAAACATCGATATCGCCGAAAGATATCCCCCAGTTTTCCAGACCGTTCAACAAATGAACGCCTTCCAGCGGACCGTGGCTCCAAAACATCAAGTCGAACGAGTTGGGATTAAAACGCCTGGGGACGGGCAGAAAACCGCTGCGTCTGAAAACCGCTGCTATGCGGTCTCCTGGAGTGGCCAGGCCGATTACAAGGTCCACATTCATATCGGCCAATTCTGCAATCGCCGATTCCAGCAACTCACGCGCCACGGATCGCAGTGGGCGATCATCGAACTGCAAGTCCATTATTACTCCCAGCCGCGTCCCCTCGTGCTCGGCGCACCTGAAGACCACGTACCCGCCGCCTGCCTCCCACGATCCCGGCACCCTCAGGATACGGTACTTCCTGCCCACGGCTCCGGGATAGCGCCAGTTCAGGTAGTCCACCGACCTTTCGAGCATTATGGGTCTGGAGCGGTTGATCCGTTCGAGAAACGATGAGCATTCTGCAGTGAAACCATCGATTGCCTGGAGCCGCCCGGAATATCGCTGGCCGAACGGAATCCGCCACAGCTTCCCGACTATCAGCAAAGGCAGGCCCGCCAGAGTCGCCAATCCCGGAGAAAGCCGGCTTGCCGCCACTTTTTCCGGCCTGAGCGGATATATCATGAGAGTGGGGCTGCCAACGCCTGTCCAATGAAAGCCGTGCTCGAAAATTGGCTTCGCATTACGGTTGGGGAAACCGTAAAGCAGACAATCGTGGCTTTTTTGCACCTCCCGTTCGGCGGCCTGCCAGAGGAAAAAAAACAGCCCTTTACTCCTGAAGCGCGGATCAGTCATTGATTCCACGGTCAGCCAGCAGGGATGAGAAACGCCGTTAATCCACGCCCTGCGTGGAAGGAGCGAAACGCTGGATACGAGCTGCTCCCCGGCAAAAGCCACCATCGTGATCGATTTGCCGTATGGGTTTGCAATATTCTCCCAGAACCAAAATTCAGGACTGGTCTTTTCCGGCACTGCCAGCTCCGTCACTCTCCCGCGCAATTCGACTATAGCCGGCCCGTCATCCTCAGTGGCCCGGCGGATCCCAAAAGGACCATTTGATTTTTTTCCGGAAACTTGCAACATATATCCATGGTAAAAGGAACGTTTTTTGCTCCTTGATAATAACAAGTTATTCGCCGGATTGGCAATGCTGTTCGAAATAAGGCATTCCGCGCACCGGTTCTTGCCAATCGTGATTATTCTTAAAAAGCGCGCACCCGTAACCGGGAGGTAAAATGCTTCTCAACGATTTTCTGGCAAAGCTTTCCGAAGCCTTCAACACCGAACCGGGCAAGATCGCTCTGGATTCGACACAGGATTCTCTGGAAGGCTGGGACAGCATGGGCGCCATCAATTTAATCACTCTGATTCAGGATGAGTTTGGAATTGGGCTGGATATGGAAGAACTGACGGGGTTGTCATCCGTACGGGATATAGTAGACACGCTGGTGGCAAAAGGCGTACAGTTGAGCTGAGCCGGTTAAGGTCGCAATCACGGATCGATGTTTAATGAATACCCCCCGTCCACGGTGATAACCGCACCCGTGATCCAGGATGCCTCGTCACTCAGCAGAAAGGCAATTGTTGCCGCCACCTGCTCGGGCGAACCGAATCCCAGGAAGTGTCATTTTTTTAGCTTTTCGATCTGTTCGGAAGTGTAGAATCGGAACATCTGTTCCGTCATGTCCGTCCGGACTATGCCCGGAGCCACCGCGTTTACCCTGACCGTAAGGTTCGCCAGCTCCTTAGCGAGGCTTCGCGACCAGCCGATAAAAGCCGCCTTGCTTGCCGAATAAACGCTCATCACCGGCACCCCGACCACTCCCGCCACGCTGGAAAGATTGACTATCGACGACCCCGGCCCCATCAGCTTCAAGACCCGGCGGGTTACCAGAAAAGCGCTGGTGAGATTCGAATCCAGGAGGTCTTTCCACTTAGACTGGCTCGTCGTTTTGAACGGCCGGAACAGCATGGCACCGGCGGAGTTGACCAGGCAATCTATTTTTCGATCCGGCTGGCGATTTCATTGAAGAAATTTTCAACCTGCAACTCGATGGTTAAATCGACCTCCGAGATTATCAACTCGGCACCCTGGCGTTTCAGCTCATCGGCCAACTCCTCCAGCGGCTTCCCCCGGCGTGCGAGTAAGACGAGGGTGGCGCCCTCCGCCGCCAAACGCCTGGCGGTCGCCCGTCCTATCCCCGAGGAAGCGCCGGTGACCAATGCAATTTTCCCCTCGAATCGTTTCACTGCCTCCCTCCCCAATATACCAGAGCTCCGCTCCAGCTATAGCCCACTCCGAAACCGAGCAGGGCGAGAGTATCGCCATTGGCCATTTCTCCCCGCTCCGCCGCCCGGCCTATCGCCAGAGGGATGGTACTGCTGACCGTGTTGCCCACGTCCTCCAGATCGAACACTATTTTCTCGAGGGGAATTTTCATAAGCTTCTGCAGGTAGTTAAGCATGAACATGTTCGCCTGATGGAATACAATCCGGTCGATTTTATCGAGAGTGACGCCCGCTTTGGCGAGTAGATTATTGAAAAGGGCGGGTACTGTGGTCACAGCGAAACGGAAAATCTCCGGGCCATCCATGAACAGGTTGGCGTCCGTGCGTCGGTGACCGTCCTTGTCGACTCTTTCGGCCAGGCAGGCCGGATTAAGTCCGATTGAATGGGCGCCGCTGGCGGGAACAATCAGCCGCTCGTATCCCCTGCCGTCAGTGCCATAGAGAAACGGACCCATTCGCGGCACACCATCGGGGTCGGCTTCGACAAGCGTGGCGCAGGCCGCATCGGCGAAAATCGTACGAGCGCTGCGATCCATCGGGTGGATCCACTTCGAATATGCTTCACTGGTAACCAGGATTCCCCGATTCGCCTGGCCAGAGGCGATCAAACCAGCGGCGATACCCAGACCGTAAACGTAGCCCGAACACCCCTGGTTGAAATCGAACGCCATGCAGCTGACCGGGAAACCCAATTCTTTCTGGACTATACAAGCCGTGGCCGGCAGAGCATAGTCCGGAGTCTGGGTGCAGAGAACCAGAAAATCGATAGTCACCGGATCGAGTCCGGTTTTCCGCTGCAAGTCCCGGCAAGCCTGGACAGCCATGTCTGAAACGAACTCATCATGAGCGCTCACGTGCCTGCTGCGGATTCCCGTCTTGCTGAAAATTTTCTCCTCGGTCCAGTCCGGGTCATTGAATTCCTCCACCAATTGCCTGTTTTCCACGACCTGCTTCGGCAAATAATAGCCGATACCGGCTATCCTGACAGGTAAGGTAAACATGATCCCGGGCCTTTCCGCGCGGTCTGGCGCTGAGAAAAATCGTTTTCGAATGTTGCTGCAAGCCGGGCCGGTTCCAAGAAAATATAAATCCGGGTGCACGGGCCGCGCAACCAGGATTGCTATCTTGCCTCCCCCCCTTGCCCTTCCCCCCTCGCCCGCATTACAATTGATTATCATTCTCTTATTTTGGATTATTCCCCCATATTTCTGAAAGGGAATCCGGCCATGCTAAAAGGCGGCAGCCCGACAATTTATGTAACGGACATGGACCGGGCGGTGGAGTTCTACGTCAATACCCTCGGCCTCGAGCTGAAAAGCCGCTACGGCAGCCACTGGGCCAGCGTCGATGCCGGGGATGGGCTTATCCTCGGCCTGCACCCGGCCTCCCAACACAGCCCAAAACCCGGCGCCGGCGGCGCGATAACGGTGGGATTCGGCCTGGAAAAACCCATCGAGGAAGTAGTCGCGGAGCTTTCGCGGCGAGGGGTTCATTTTGATGGCCCGATTACAGGGGATGAGAAAACCGACATCCGCCTGGCGTTTTTCAGTGACCCGGACGGCAATCCGCTCTACCTTTGCCAAACCGCTCAGCGCTGGTAGGAGCGGGTTAATCTTTTCTCACAGCCGCTCGAATACACTTGCCAGAAGACAGTCAAATTCCGGCTCAGATTAGAAACGTGTTGAATTAATCTCGCCTGAACGAGAGGAATACGAATCGTAGGGGCGTCCAAACACGGCCGGACGCCCCTACGGTAACACATTATAATATTATAAGTTACACAGGTTCGTACCGCATCGTCTTTATTCTGAATAAAGGCATCCTGCTGTAGGGGCGCAGCAGGCTGCGCCCCTACAGCAGGATGCCCAGGCCCGCCGTACGGGCACGGCAGGCCGTGCCTGTATATAGCCCCAAGGCTACGATGGAAATTGCGATGCTAATACACGCCCCACTTGCCCCGGCTTTGATTCCTTCCCGGCATTTCTGATCTCTGAAGCTTAAACTGGTAAGCGCCGCTCTACTTGCGTCTTCCCGGCCTTCGCCATATAATTATGATAATCATTTTCAAATTAGCCTGCTTTGCAGCGAGTCATTCAGGACAGGTGGAGGGAGGAAGAGATGGCTACTTATCGCGCAGTACAACTCAGCCGGCCGAAAGGGGATTTCGAGCTGGTTACCCGCGAGGTGCCGGCGCCGGCGGCTGGCGAAGTACTGATCCGGGTCGAGGCCTGCGGGATCTGCCACAGCGATATTTTCATCAGAGAGGGGCTTTGGCCGGGTATCCAGTATCCCAGGGTGCCGGGGCACGAGGTGGTCGGCCGGATCGAGAAGACCGGCGCGGGCGTGACCGCCTGGAAGCCGGGCCAGCGGGTGGGAGCCGGCTGGCACGCGGGCCACTGCTTTGTCTGTGATCCCTGCCGCCGGGGCGATTTCATCAGTTGCGTCGCCGGCGCCATCACCGGTATCACCCGGGACGGCGGTTACGCCGAATACATGACCGCCTCTCAGCACGCAATCGCACTGGTTCCAGATGAGTTGGATTCTCTGGAGGCGGCGCCTCTGCTCTGCGCCGGCATCACCACCTTCAACGCCCTGCGTAACTCGGGGGCTCGCGCCGGCGACCTGGTGGCGATCCTGGGTGTCGGCGGCCTGGGGCATCTGGGAGTACAGTTCGCCGCCAAAATGGGATTCGACACGGTCGCGGTCTCCGCTGGAGCGGGTAAGGAGCGGCTCGCCCGGGAACTGGGGGCCAGGCATTTTATCGACACCGAAAAAAGCGACCCGGCCAAAGAGCTGCAGAAGCTGGGCGGAGCCAGAGTCATCCTCGCCACCGCTCCCAACAGCAAGGCGATCACTGCGCTGGTCAACGGCCTGGGTGTCAACGGCCACCTGGTGGTGGTCGGAGCTTCGATGGAGCCAATCGAGGTGTCACCCATCCAGTTGATCCCCGGCCGGAGAGCGGTTTCCGGCTGGCCCAGCGGGCACGCGCGCGACAGTGAGGATACGCTCAATTTCAGCGCCCTGGCCGGAGTCAGGGCACGGATCGAGACCTATCCGCTGGAGCAGGCGGCCGAGGCGTACGAAAGGGCCATGAGTAACAAGGCGCGCTTCCGGGTCGTGCTGCGGACAGCCTGATCCGCGATTTCCAGGGAGATTACGAGGTCAATTCGATCGATCGCGGCCCCACCCCGCGGGCGGACACAGGGGTTCGCCCCTGCGACCGGCCCAGGGCGGGTTATCCACTATCACCGCCTGAGGGAATTCCGTGCGACTGAAACCTCTCCTCTATTGAGTATCACTATCGTTTTCCTTATAATCATTTGTCGCTTTTGGCTCCACTGATCGTTTTCTTCCTTTCAGTCAAGGAGATAAAATGATTTCGTCCTTCAGTAAACGGTTTATGTTTGTGACCCTGTTCTGCCTGGCGGCGGCGCTGGCGGGCTGCGGCAAGGGCGGCCCTCCCGGGCAAAAGTCGCCGGCGGAGTTCAACGTGCCGGTGGCCTACCATAAGCTCGACAACGGCCTGCGCGTGGTGCTTTCGCCCATCCACAGCGTGCCATTGGCCACCGTGGCGGTCTACTACAATATCGGCTTCCGGATCGAGCCGCGGGAGCGCACGGGGTTTGCCCACCTGTTCGAGCACATGATGTTTCAGGGGTCGCAGAACCTGGGCAAGATGGAGTTCGTCCGGCTGGTGCAGACCAATGGCGGCGTGCTGAACGGCTCCACCCGCTTCGACTACACCAACTACTTCGAAATCGTCCCGGCCCATAAGCTCGAAACCATGCTCTGGGCCGAGGCGGACCGGATGCGGGGGCTGGCGATCACCCAGGAAAATTTGACCAACCAGCAGGGCGTGGTGATCAACGAAGTCAAGGTCAACGTGCTGAACCAGCCCTACGGCGGATTTCCCTGGCTCGACATGCCGCAGTACGCCAACCAGAACTGGTACAACGCCCATAACTTCTACGGCGACCTGGACCAACTGGAGGCCGCCACGCTGGCCGATGTCCAGACCTTTTTCCGCACCTATTACGCACCCAACAACGCCGCCCTGATAGTGGCCGGCGACTTCGACCCGGACACGGCCCTGGCCTGGGTCAGGAAATATTTCGGCGCTATCCCCTCGGCGCAGTTGCCAGCCCGGCCGGACCTCTCCGAGCCGCGGCAGGAAAAAGAAAAGCGCTTCAGCAAGGTCGACTCCCTGGCCAACCGGCCGGCCCTGGCGTTCAGCTACCGGGTCCCCGAACGCTTCACTCCAGAATGGTTCGCCATGGGTCTCTTGGACCAGATCCTGGTGCAGGGCGAGGACAGCCGTCTGCATCAGGCCCTGGTCAACGGCAAGGGGATGACCGGGGAAGTGAGCGGAGGGATCAACCATCTGCTGGGCAGCATGTACGACTACAGCGGCCCCATGCTTTGGACCGTGGCTCTCTTCCACGACCAGAACGTCCCGCCGGACTCGATCCTAACCGCGGTGGACAGCGTGATCGGCACCGTGTGCGACGCGCCCGTGGAACAGGCCGTGCTCGACCGGGCGCTGGTCAAGCTGCGCTCGAGTTTCTACGACCACTGGGAACAATTGTGGGGCATGGACCTGCTGGCCTCGTTCGCCCTTTTCGATGACGACCCCGCGCTGATCAACTCGATCGAGGAGCGTTTCCGGCAAGTCACACCGGAAGCGATCCGTGAAACCGCCAGGGAGTACCTGCGGCAATCGGCGCGCACCGTGCTGACAATCGTACCCGGTAAACCACTCTGAGGAGAAGACAGATGTCCCCATACGCCAAAGTAACCTCCGCGCTGGTTCTGGCATCCTGTCTGGCTCTGCCGGGTCTGGCGCAGAAAGAAACCCCGCCCGCGGGCGGCCAGCCGAAAAATTTCGTCCTGCCGGCCCAGCGGAATTTCACCCTGGACAACGGCCTAACTGTCACCCTGGTGCAGTTCGGCGACGTCCCCAAGGTGACAGTCAGCCTGGCGGTCCGGGCCGGCAATATCGATGAGGCGGCCGACCAGGTGTGGCTGGCCGACCTGACCGGCCAGCTCATGAAGGAAGGCACCACCAGCCGCAGCGCCCGGCAGCTGGCGGAACAGGCCGCGGCCATGGGCGGCCAGGTGGATATCAGCGTAGGACCGGACCAGACCACGGTGACCGGCGATGTGCTCAGCGAGTTCGCGGCCGGCCTGGTGGAGCTGGTGGCCGATGTTTCTCTCAATCCGCTCCTGCCCCTGAGCGAGATCGAACGGCTCAAAAACGACTTCAGGCGCGACCTGAGCATCCAGAAGTCCATGCCGCAGTCCCAGGCGACCGAAAAATTCCGCAAGGTGCTCTACGGCAAGCATCCCTACGGCCGGATCTTCCCCACCGACCAGATGATCGGCTCTTACGACATCGAGCTGGTGCGCTCGTTTTACCGGAGCCATTTCGGGGCGGGCCGCAGCCATGTCTACGTGGCCGGCCGTTTCGACCCGGAGGCGGTGGAACAGGCGATCCGGACCCATTTCGGCTCCTGGGAGAAAGGCGGCCCGCCGGCCGAAAACGTGCCATCGCCGAGCTCCGCGCGGAAAGTCTACCTGATCGACCGCCCGGGCGCGCCCCAGTCCACGCTCAATATCGGCCTGCCCGTGGTCGACCCGACCAACCCGGACTGGACCGCCCTGGCGGTGACCAACACCCTGCTGGGCGGCTTTTTCAGCTCGCGGATCACCACCAACATCCGGGAGGACAAGGGCTACACCTACAGCCCCAGGAGCTCACTGTCGGTGCGCCTGCGGGACGCTTACTGGATCGAGGTGGCCGATGTCACCACCGAGGTCACCGGCCCTTCGCTTAAGGAAATCTTCTACGAAATCGACCGGCTGCGGGACCAGGCGTCCAGCTCAGAGGAATTGCAGGGGATCAAGAACTACCTGGCCGGCACGTTCGTGGTGCAGAACAGCCAGCGTGGCGGGATTATCGGCCAGCTCGCCTACATCGACCTGCACGGGCTGGGGATCGACTACCTGAACGGCTACGTCCAGCGGGTGATGGCGGTCAGCCCGGAACAGGTGCAGGAAATGGCACGGAAATACCTGCGCGACGACGAGATGACGATCGTGGTGGTGGGGGACAAGTCGAAAGTAGCAGGACAGGTAGCCGCTTACGGAGAAGTGGTTACTGAATGAAACCAGGGATTAACAGGCCGGGAGTCCTCCGGCCTTGACTATAGAGGCGGGCTGATTGTCCGCACCAAAAGAGAGGAACCACCGATGGAGACTTTCGCCATTTTAGGCTTCGTTTTCGGCATATTCGGGATTATCGCTTTCGCCCGAGTCAGCAGCCTGCAGAAGCAGGTCTATCTACTGCGCAGCGACATCCAGCACAACCACGAACACGAGCACGGCTCCTGCGGCTGCGGCTGCAGCGAGGACCAGTAAATTGCCGAGGGACCGGCATGCAGGTCAACCACTATGGGTGAAAAACAGCGGGCACGGCATGCCGTGCCCCTACGACTTTTGCGTTAAATCGAATTTACCTCCGGCAGGGGCGGACCAGATCAGGGAAATAACAGCGAGACCGCGAAACTGTAGCCCAGTTCCGCGGCCGCCTTCTCCACCTCCCGCCTGACCTGGCCGTAATCGAAGGTGTACTTGAACTCGCCTCCGAACAGCTTCGCCTGTTCCTCGATCGTCTCCTCCCGGGCCTTCCCTTTCAGCGAGTAAGTTTCCTTTTTGAAACTGAATCCCGGGGTCAGGCCGTCCCCTCCCGCACCCAGCCCGGAGCCTTTTTCGACCAGCATTTCGAAATATTTCGCGGTTTTCGCCTGGTCGTCCACCCGGACCCGGCAGCGGAATTCGATTTTCTTTTTAAAGAGAAAGGCCTTCTTTTCGGCGACCACGAACTCCAGCCGGAGCGTGCCATCCCGGTGTTCGGCAAACTGCGCAGGAAACTCGCGGCCGATTTCGGTCAGTCTTTCCCTGAGCGATGGCATGGTTACTGGCTCCTGTTTTCATGATTCACAGGACTATTCTATTTTCACAAAAAACGCGCGCAACATGTCGTGCACCTGCGATACTCTCGCAAAAGGGAAATAGCCCATGTTGGGGGAGGCGCAGTACATCCCTCACGGATAGCTGTGTGTAGATGCACTCACTGGGGTGAGCCATGCGAGCGGACAAGGTGGTTAGAGTTTACGGAATCCTTGGCAAAAGAAAGGTCATTAGTGACAGAGTGGATATGGTAATTCACTTCTCTTGCAAAGAGGCCCCCGCAGCCTTTGTACGCTCAGCATGTCTTAATTCAGGAGTAGACGCACCAAAAATGGTTTGCTTCCAAATAGGCCATGTGCGTACTTTTTCAGTTGCCTTTTCCAGATGAGATGTAAAACTTCCTTGATTGCTTTTACCAGTAGTATATCTATCTATATTTTTACTGTTGCTCATCTTTTATCTCCTTTCTTAGAGTATTAAACCTTGAAGTTGCGACCGTTTCTCTTTCAATGTAAGAACATGGAAGCATTTGTATTCTTAATTTTGCTGATTCGGTTTTCCATTCATATTTTTCCCCATTTTCTTGTTTTCTGATTAGTGGATAACCAGAACCTAAAGACATTGAGAATAAATCAAAAAATCTTCTTGGGCCAATACCAACAAATGGCTCCAAATGTACCAGATGAGAACTCACAGTTGGAGACATTTCTAGAATCAACGCATCATCATGCAGCTCTTCTGCTTTACTTTTGGGATACGGTTCTACATATACAACTCTCTTAATACCCGAAGCAATTATGTGTTTTGCACAGTTGTGACAAGGATAAGTTGTGCAATATAAATCAGCATTTTTTGTGCTATTATTATTTCTTGCACAAGATAAGAGAGCTTCCATTTCAGCGTGAACAGCACGACCGTACTCAGTAATATCTTTAATTCCGCTTTTATTTACTGCATCTATTATTTTTATTTTTGAAGATTCTTCCAATTCCAAATCTTTTAAGGACTCAATTATTTTTGCTATAATTTTATCTTTCTCCTCTTTATTAGAATCTTTACCTCTTTTAAAATCTCGCCCTTTCGGTTCATCTGTAATTTCAAAATTTTCTTCATTATAAATTGGCCAGTACAGTCCACCACCACTTTTTGGTACATCATTTGCACCAGTAGCGATTATTTCTCTGTCTTTTGCGATAACAGCTCCGACTTGCCTTGACATATCCCCCGAGCGTAAAGATGCTGCGAATGCTAAAAACATAGCATATTCATCAAATGTTGGTGTCTTATATGGATCTCCAAATATTATATCCAGAATCCTCCATATACTTTTTTTCCATTGATAATAATTCTCATCAAAACGAATAAAAAAATCTGAAAGATAAAAAGTATAACTTGTTCTTTGTCCATGTGTTAGATTTTCATCTGAATCACGTGCTATTAATTCCGCTGCTAAATCCGCCTTTATTCTTTTCTCCGTAGTTAAATATTCTTTTCTCCTTGAGACATCTGAATAAACACCTATTAAAAAGAATCCTTCAGTGTATATTTCTCGAAGCATTGCAACTTCTTCTGGATGTTTTAGTGATGATATTACATAAGCTATCCTTTTCCTAAATGGATCACTTTCTGATCTTCCTTCGCCAATTTTCGCCGCCGCTCCTAATGCCAATATTGAATTATCACCACTCAATCGTCTTGCTTCATTTCCTTTATCCATATATTTACTTATTCTATCATACTCATTTGTCTTATTAATTTTAGTAGTATCTACTATTTTAGGTATTATGTCTTCTGAGATTTTTATTTTCTTAGTATTATAACCATATAATTTCAATCTGTCGTCTATTTCTTCATATATCTTATCTAATCTTGTTCCAACTGCTCCCACCAAGCCAATGACGAGTTCAGAATCACAAAATTTTCTCCCTATATAATCAGGTGATATTCTTTGATCACTCTTCTGAGAGTAACTATCTCTTTGATTTTCAACTGTTTTCAGTTTTTTCATCTTTTTTGCCAAAGAGAACGTTTTATTTATTATAACTTACTTATCCATAATTTCAAATTTTTTTCTCACACCGCGGCTGCGGCCAGGCTCTCCTCCAGCAAATCGATATCTTCCTTAAGCATCCCGGGCTTGTCCCCGGTGTAGACTCCCGCGCAGACCGCATCGTTTTCGCGCAAGCAGGAGGCGCAGAACCGCAGCGCCGTAGCCGGGTCGTTGCGGCCGGCGGCCAGCACCTTGTAGTGGATCGCCGGAGACGGCAGGGTCTGGACCAGCCCGGTCATCACCCGGCGGTGTTCGTGGTCGTAGATTTCCTCGAGGCCGGATACATGCAGCGGGTTCTTGTCGCGGGGGATCGGATTGTAGTAGCTGGTCATGAAATAATCCAGCTCCAGGTTGTCCCTGGCCCATTCGATCACCTCGTGGCGATGGCCGGCCACCGCCGCCAGCAGTCCCTCCCCTCTGATCCGCTCGATCAGAGGCTTCACCTCCCCGATCCGGCCGTTCAGCCAGAGCCAGTCCATCCAGCCGCCGTGGATGTGCACGGCCTGCGCGCCCAGCTTGACCGCCCGGTCGATACACATTTCCTGGGACCCCACCTCGGGGCAGGTCTGAGCGAACCACTGAAGACGGCCGCCTTCGTTGAAAAACTCCAGCAGGGTGCGCATCACGTGGTGGTCGGTGCGGGCGATCACGGTGTTGATCCCCAGGCTCTGGGCCTCGTGGAGGGTATCGACTATCCGGCGCGCTGTGTAGTAGCGCATCATCTCTTCGTCCCGGTCCACGCCCTGGTGGCTGAACCCGCTGAACGGGTTGCTGCCGATTATGAAGCGGCTGACTTTTACCCCGCCGATATTGACGTATTGCATATTTCCTCCTGGTACCTGCTTATCCTTAGCTGAGCCGTTTCCACCTTTCAAACCAGCGGGATTTACCGGCCGGCATCGTAGAGCACCACGTTGTCGATCAGAAGCTCCGGGTCGCCGCCCGCTGCGGCCGGCCAGACCAGGAAAAACATGTCATCCACCCGGTTGCCGGCCCGGAAGGGAGTCTGGTGGCCATCGTTCTTGATTCCATCAGCGGTAAAATCCACGACCTCAGTCCGCCACTGGTCCTGCGCCTGGTTTTCCAGCACCACGTGGCGGTTGTCCATGTCGGTCAGGTCGAAGATCATCGGCTGGAACCGGAGAACGTCGCGCAGGCGGCTGTCGAACCGCAGCCGGGTCAGTTCGCCCACCTCTTTCGGCGGGTCGATAATCAGGCGGATCCGCTCCGGGGTCTTGCCATTTTCGGGCAGGGAGGCAGCCACGCCCCAGTCATTGGGCAGATTCTCTCCCTTCAGGACGATCCGGTAATCGGTGTGAGTCCAGGGATGGAAATAGTCGACGGGGTCGAAGCTCCAGAGCTTGATCACCCGCCGCGGGAAGGGCTCCGCTTGGCCGGCCTGTCCAGCCGCCGGCTCGAAACAGATCACGTCGTCCAGGGTCAGAATAACCGGGCCGCCCCCCTCGGCCTGCGCTTCGAACACCACGTCCAGGATCCGTTCGCCCCGGGCGATCGGCTCTCCCCCGGAATCAGACTGGACACCGCTGAAATCCGCCACCGCCTCCGCCCACCCGCCCTGCGCCAGGCCGGCCAGATGAACCCGGTGAAAGTCCTGCCGGCCGAGGTTGTAGAGGCTGACCTTGACCGATGAAATGCCGCTCAGAAAATAGCGGAAATAGACCCGGTCGTTGCCCGAGGCGCGTGGGTAGTCCGAGAGCGAAACGTTGAGCCGCACCCGGCCCTGGCCGTCCGGACGGGCCGCGCCGGCGGTGCGGTTGGCCGGGTAAACCGGTACGTTTTCCGTATCGGCCCGGCCGCCCCAGAGGATGTCCTTCTGGAGCAGCTCGAAGTCGCAGGCGGCCCAGATCCGGGCCGGGAAGCGGTCGGGGCGGGCGCCCGGCGCGGCGGCAGCAGTTTCGGCTCGCGATGGGCCGCCAGGCGGCGCCGCGCAGGCTATCATCACACCCAGCGCCAATGACGCAAATCGGATAAGTCCTGTCATTGCAGGTAGGTCCCCTTGTACCATTTCATGTAATCGCGCAGTTTTGCCTGGTAGTCTTCCAGACCCAGCTTCTGTTCGTCGTAGATGATAAACGAATAATCCGGCCGGCGGTTAGCGAAGTTGCGCTGCTGGTCGCGGCCATGCACGTACTTCTTTTCGGGAGTGGACATCCCTTTGGGAAACTGGCTTTTAGTCCAGGTTCCCTTGAATTTCTCAAACACTTCGGCCCGCTCCGCCAGGTTGGCCTCGACTATCCCGGCTGCCCGCTCCAGCTGAGCGCAAGCCGCGGCATGGTCCGGAAAATGGAGCTGGTGGGCCTGGGTGATCGCCCGTTCGAGCTGCGAGAGCGCCAGGTAGGTCCGGGCCGTATGGCCGAACAGCTCGGCCAGCCGCTGGAAAAGCTCGAAATCATAGGCGTTCTTCACGCCCAGGGCCAGGTTCGTCCGGCAGATGTTCTCCACCCTTTCCATCTGCAGCAGTATCTCGCGGGAAGCCGACACCCGCTCGGCGTATTCAGTATTCCAGTAGGGATCGTATTCTATATCATCGCGCGGCAGGTCTGGCAAATGGGTCTTTCCCACCTCGCCCCAGTGCCAGACTTTGCGCTCGAAGGAGTTCATGTAATAGTAACTGGCTTTATTCAACAGAAGGAAGAGTTCCGGCAGATCGGCGCAGTTGCTGCCATAGTAGTTCTTGAAATACTTCTCCTTGAACTCTTCAAGCTCCGGCGCTTTTCCGCTCCAGGAATATTCGGCCGCCGTAATATAGCGCAGCATCCAGATCTGGTTATGCACCCCGGAACAGTTCCAGGAAGTGGAAATCATCCCCTCGAATTTCCCTGACAGTGCGGCAGGAGATAGTTCTCTATAAGATCTTTCGAGATGGTTTCCCGTCTGGTTGTATTCAGTCTCGCGGTAAAAATAAGGCAGAAACAGATGCTCGATACCCGGGTTGGGATCGTAGATGTAAAGGGGATATCCTTTGGCGATGGACTCCCTGTCCTGCCGGTCATCATACCCACCCGGCGTCATCAATCCCGCCGACGGCAGTACTTTCTCTCCGGGCTGGAAACCACCATCCCAGGCCATGGGTTTTCTCCCCAGCGTCTTCACATAATCGGCTACGCGATTTATATAGATCTGTTTCATGGCATATCGGCCAATCTCTTTCAATTTCTTCTGGCAGCCGCATTCAACCCCCTTGCCCAGAACGTACGTTTCATCGCAACCAAGGTGGATATATTCGCTGCCGGGCGTGGCTTCAATCGCTTCTTTCAGCAAATCGAATTCCAGCGCGTAAGTACCCTCTCTGAGGGGACAAAAGCCCCAGTTGTCAGAATCGACCTCGCGCAAGTGTCTGAATTCCGGATGCTTGAGTATAAAGCTGACATGGCCCAGGCCCTGCACCAAAGGCACGATCTGGATGTGATAGCGGCGGGCGAAACGGGTGAACTCCTGCATCTCCTCCATGGTAAAAGCTCCCGGTGCGCCGATTACCGAGTGGCTCCGGTAAGCGAATTTATCCTCCCACTCCCAGATAAGCATGTTGACCTTGTAGCGGGCCAGGGTGCGGATGAATCCTCGCACGTAGTCCGCCTTCTCCTGGAAATGTTTCGTGTCGTAATGCACGGCCCGGATGGGGATATCGGGCCAGTCGGCGATCGCCAGGCCGGGAATTTCAGGGCCGGAGGGGCTCCGCCGTATTATCTGCAGCAGGGTCTGGACCCCATAGAACAGGCCCTGGCCGGTGTTGGCCCTGACCACCACCGAACCGGCCGCGGTTTCGAGCGTATAGCCCTGGCTTCCCACCTGCTGCGGAGCCCCTTTCAGTGTCAGGATTATCCCCTTGCCCGCGGAACCGGCGGCGGTTGTGGAGACGATCCCCCAGTCTTCCTGCAGGCCCCGGCCCAGCTCGCCGGCGGCGAAAGTCACCTCTTCCCCCGCCCCGTCATCGATTGAAATCTCGGTCCGCTCCGGGAAAACGAAGCTCTCCCCGCCGGGCAACACTTCCCGGGGATAGGGAATCAGGCTGATTCCCTGGCTCCAGAGCCAGGTGTCGCCGGCCAGGGCGATATCACCGGTGATAAGCATTAGAACCAGGACGGGTAATAGAAGGAGTTGTCTCACGAGCCCTCCCGGGTGAGAGTTTTGAGGGATTAATTCCCATATCTATAATAAATATCTATCAGTTGTCCTCAATTTTAACACACATTCGGCTTTTAGAAAGCACAGCCTTAAATCAAGTATCAAAGCGCGGCAGATCCAGTCATAAGCAATAGATCATGCACCAGAAGCCGTGGGCCGGCTGCGCCTTTTCAATTCCTCCCGCCACATTTAAATGCCGGTAAGCGATCCTTGCGCGGTGCACTCGTCCTTTATTGATTCAGGTCCAGCGCCTGGGGAACCGTGTAGGCCCGGCGGAAATTATTCTCCGCATTGTAAAGTTTGTAAATCGAGCGCGTATAGTCGAAATAATCGATTTCGCGAGTCAGGAAAACCAGCTCCCGGGGAGCCAGCATCGCCAATATCTGCGGGATGTCCGTGTAGCGCAGAACGTTGAGAAAGATCGGTCCTTCTTCATGGCTCAGCGGAGGATTGAAGAGGATCACTCTGGAGATCCGCGGGTCCAGCAGGGCCGCATATGCCCCCAGGATGCCCGCTTCTCCCTTGCCGACCACGGTCAGCTCCGTCCCGGCGAATGCGGGTTGGCTGGCTAAATAGTCCACGGCACAGAGCACGTCGTAAAGGCGCATGTCATCGAGGGTGCGGCCGAGCAGCATTACCGAGCGCTCGAATTTCTTCTTCACCACGGCATCCCAGACCTCCCTGCCGATCCCTCTCGGGTAAACCATGTGCCGTGAAGCCGGCACGCCCGGCAAAAGGTTGGCCCGCATGAAGCCCCAGAGTACCCGGCCTTGGGTATCCCCAGGCGAGGCGACGGCTAAAATGGCTTTTTTCCGGGGGGCCTTCGGTTGCGGGACGGTTGAACTCATGCCAACCCGGATCCCCGTTTCGGTCTCGATCACGTAAGACCCGTTGTCTCCTTCTACCTTCTGAATGCTTCCCTGCCGGCGGGGCATGTTTCGGAAGACTACGGTCCGCAGCTCGTCCAGGACCTCGGCCCGCCTTCTCTCCCAGGCGGCGAGGTTGTCGTAGCATTCGAGCCTGGCGCGGGGAATGAGCAGCTCCTGAATCTGCGCGTTGATGTTCGGGGGGTGTTCGCCGAAGACGCCGCCGAAAGCGGCCAACTGCTCGCCGGGCACCTTCTCGAAAGGCGCCTCGTGGACTTCGCTCTCGATCCCTTTCAGCCGGCGGTCGCTCCACTCGACCGCTTTTTCCCGCTGCGCCTGGGAATACCCGTGCGGCCCCTCAACCTCAACCATGTCCACTTTCTCCGGCACGCCAAACCAGCCGAAGATTTCTTTCGACCGCGCCAGCACGCGTTTATAACCCTCGGGAGGGTAATAACTGTCACCGACGGAATTGTGCATCAGCAGGGACCGGGGGGCGATCAAGGCGGCCAGGGTGGGCCAGTCGTGGCGATAGGCGTTGATGAAATAGGCGCAGTCGCAGTGCACGCTCTGGAGGTCCCGGGTGATGTGGGTATGAATGTCCGAGGTGCCGGCGGCCGGCTGCACCACCACGAAACGCTCATCCGCAGCACCGGCCATCCAGCTCAGGTGCCCCCCGCCGGAGACTCCACTGATTGTCAGCCTGCTCCCGTCCACGTCCGGCCGGGTCAGCAGGTAGTCCACCGCCCGCATCGCGTCCCAGACCTCTATGCCGATCGGCGTGTACCCGCGCGCGTACCAGTCGCGAAGGTCCCAACAGGAGACTCCGCGGTGCACGCCGAAAACTTCCGCCACCTGGATCGGGTCGACTATCATGCAGATATAGCCGTTGCGGACCCAGGGGATCGCGTAATTCTGCAGGAGCGCCTTGCCTCCGTATTCATCGATCGAATGGCCGGGCCCGAAAATCACCGCCGGGAAAGGCTTATTGCCTTTCTTCGGGACGTATACATTCGCGGTGACGTAAAAGCGGGGCAGGCTCTGGAAATACAGAACCTCGATCGTGTATTCCTTGCGCTCCACCGTGCGTACGCGGGTCGCCTGCAAGTCCGTGCGCGGAGGCAGGGGGTCGAGGCCAAGCATGAAGAGAAATTCCCTGTGCAGGCGGTCTCTTTCGGCTTCGATTTTCTCTCTGGAGTCGATCCTGGCGGCAGCCTCCCGGGTCAGTTTTTCCGCCTCGGCGTCGAGGTATCTTCTCAGGCTGACAGTATCCAGGGATACCGTCTCTACATCGAATCGGGCTGCGGCCGGCACGGCGAAAAAAACGGTGAGCAGGAGCGCTTCACCAAGCTGCTTCACGGGCCGGAAACGGTTCCAGGGTAGCATTGTCCTCTCCCGAAAAAGATTGAATGAACCACCCCGCGGCGCCCGCCGCGAGGAGCATTAAGTATTTATTTAATATATTTTTATGATTAATCCAGGTTACAGGGAAATTGCGGGGGATATCAGTCGGAACCGAGCAAGATTTCGAGGTTTCTACCGGCGGCGGCGCTATAGCCGCCGTAAGCTTTACCCCGGTGCAAGACTTCGATGGTGTGGGAAGTCCCGTCCAGGCCGGTAAACAGGAAGCGGCCGGTGGCATCCGTCTGGGCGGGGTACCAGCCGTCGAGGGTGACCAGGGCGCCCTCGACCGCCTCCCCCCGGCCATCGCTCACCCGGCCGGCGATCGGCCCGCCATCCTGCGGCTCCCAGCCGAAATACCTCAGGAGCGCCGCGAAAACAGCCTGGGCTTCGGCTCGCCGCACCGCGGGCCGGGCCAGCAGTTTTTCCGCGGCCGGATCGGCCAGGCTGGCCGCTCTCACCCAGACCGCCGGGCAGCTCACCTGCTGAATTATTCGTTCGTAGCCCGGGCCGGCCCCGGCCGCGGGCCTGCCGGCGAACCCATTCAGACCGGCGGCCAGTACGCGGGCGAGCCGCTCGCCCTCAGTGCTGCCGGGGTAAAAGTGAACCACCGTGGCCGGGGGCGGGCCTTTCCTGGCCGCGGCGCCGCCGTGGGAGAAGGAAATCAGGACCTGGGCGCCGAATGATTCGGCGCGGGCCGCGCGCTCCCAAACTCCAGGCGCATCCTGTTCGGCCCGGGTGTAGAACACCTGAGCGCCAGCGCGGGCCAGGTAGTCGCCCAGGAGACGGGCCACCGACAGGTTCACCTCCGCCTCCCCGGTCCCGTCCGGGCCGACCGTGCCGGGGTCGTCCAGTCCAGCCGCCGGGTCGATCGCGATCCTCTTGCCGATCAGCACGCCCCCCGCCGCCGGCTTCATCCGTACGTAGGAAAGAAATGAGCGGCCTCCGGCGATTTCGAGCCTGACTGTCTCCGGCAGGTAGCCCGACTTTTCGAACCGGAGCTCCGGTTCGCCGGCAGGAATGCCTTCGATACTGAGATAGCCGTCCGGCGAGGTTACGAACGCTCCGGCTCCCGGCAGGCTCACTATTACGTCTCCCAGCGGGGCGCCACCTGAGGCTTCCTCGGTCCTGACCACCAGGACGTTGCGCAGCGGCTCGCCCACCGGTACGCTGATCCGGGTGGTCAGGTCGCCGCAGGAGGCCTCCGCGATCAGCTCCCGGTTGGCCGCCGGGGTGACCGTCAGCGAGGCCTGGCCGCCGTGCACAGTCACCGCCCGGGCTTCCAGGTTGGGGTCCGAAAACTGGAAAAATACCTCGGTGCCGTCCGCCACGCTCCGGCCCCATTCGTCCCCGGCCACGGCGGTAAAGCGCACGGGCGTGCGGCCATCGAGCGGGATAGTGGAAAGGCTCGATCTCAGCCTGATCCACGACGGCGGCACGGCCACGGCAAACTCCAATACAGCCTCGCGAGCGGCATTGCCCCGGAGGTTACGCACCCGCACCGCGGCGCGGTGCAGGCCGTTGGCCAGCGCATCCGCCGGCCGGGCGCGCAAGGTACCGCCGGCCGGGTCATAGCTGGCTTCCAGCGGCCGGCCATCCAGCGTAAATTCCAGCTGTTGCGGATCGATCCCCCGGCCTGTCGGCTCATCGTACACCCGCGCCTCGAACTGCGGCCAGGGGTCCTGCACGGGATTGCCGCCCACCAGCCGCAAACCCTCGACCACCGGCACTCCCCCGCTCAGGTAATCCACGATGCCCAGGAGGTAACTGTAGGCCTCGATCTGGCGGGCCGCCTCCCCCGCGAGCTTCTTTTCCGTGCCGGAATGGCTGAGGTAGCTGGCCTCGCCCAATACCGCCGGGTGGCGGTTGTTGCGCAGCACGTAATAGTTGCCGGGCCGGATCGAGTTTTTCGGCAGGCCGACGTTGCGCACGAGCTGGCGGTGAAGGTAACGCGCCAGGTCCAGCGACGGGCCGTAATCGCCCATTCGAAAGTAGGTTTCGGTGGCGTTGTAGCGGGAATTCGGCAGGCCCAGGTTGTTATGGTGAATCGAGAGAAAGAAGTCGATGTCGGGGTGCGAGTTGGCGCTGTCTACGCGCGCGGCCAGATCGTCGTGCAGAGTACCCTGGCTCCCCTCGGGCACGAGGTCGGTGTCCCCTTCGCGGGTCATCACTACCCGGGCGCCGTACTCGGTCAGGAGGTTTTTCAGGATCTGGGCCACGGCGAGGTTGACGTCTTTTTCGGCGAGGCCTTTCTTCCCCACCGCCCCGCTCCAGCGGCCGCCGTGGCCCGGGTCGATCACGATCTGTTTACCTTCCAGGACCGTAAAGTCCACGCCCGTGTAATCGAGCCCCCGGCCCTCATAGCCGGCCGGATCGACCTTCGGGAGGATCAGGGCGCAACCGGTGGGTAAGAGACCGGCCAGGAGCAGAATAAAGACCCGCAAATGGATTTTCAGCGCATTATTCATCAGCCGAGGCAATTGGCGTTCTGTAAGTCGGCAGCCGGGACTGGATTAACTTAAGCCCGCCCACTTCCGGTGGCAAGAGATGGATTGAGAAATACGGGGTTTGCCGGTATATTCAGCGGGAGAGACGACCTTATCCGGATTTCGCCACACTTCTCCAGCCTCGCGACCGATGGCTCGATCCGACAACTCATCTTCCACTCTACTTGCGAACACCTACCTGCCGGCGGCCGCTATCGTAGTTGGGGCCCTGGCCCTGCGCATCTGGTTCGTCCTTTCGATGAGGGACCACCCGCTGTTCTATCCGCTTCTTCCCGGCTACGACATGACCGTATTTCACGAATGGGCGAAGCGGATCGCGGCCGGCCAATTGACCTCGGCTGAAGGCTTTTACCAGGGGCCGCTGTACCCGTATCTGCTGGGGGCTCTCTACTTTTTCAGCGGGCCGAGCGTGCTGGCGGCGGCGCTGACTCAGGCGGTTATCGGCAGCCTGAGCGTAGGCCTGGTCTACCTGACCGGCAACCGCCTGTGGGGCCGCAATACCGGTCTGGCTGCGGCCGGGCTGATGGCGGTCACGCCGATTTTCCCGTATTACGAAACGATCCTGAAGGTCGAGACTCTTTTTATGTTCCTTAACCTGGCTTTTCTTACTTCCCTGATCCATTACAGCGGGGAAAAGCCGGTGCGCCGGGCTGCCCTTGCCGGTGTGCTGCTCGGCCTGACGGCGCTCTGCCGGGCCAACGCGCTGATTCTGCTGCCGGTGGGGGTCTGGACCATCCGGAGCACCCTGAAGGCTGAGGGAAAAGCCGGAGCGGTGCGGGCCGCGACGGCCTTCGTCCTGGTGACATTGCTCACGATCAGCCCGGCCACGTTGCACAACCGGATTGTGGCTGGCCGCTGGGCCCTGATTTCCACCAACTTCGGGGAAAACTGGAAAATCGGCAACAGCTACGATTCCACCGGCAGCTTCTGGAATCCGCAGCAAGCCCTGGTGCCGGTCTTTTCTTCGGACTTTCTCCGTCTTCAGCTCAAAAAGGCCGGCCTCCTGCTATCGGACTACGAGCAGCCGAACAACCTGAATTATTACCAGATGGCCGGGGGCCGACCGTGGCTCGAGCTGCCGCTTTTATCCTGGGGCTTTTACCTGGCGTTCGGCCTGGCCGGAGCGCTGCTGACGCGCAGCCAGCGGCGGAAACTTTTTCCTCTGTATGCTTTTTTTCTGCTTTACGGGGCGTCGGTGGTCGTCTTTTTCATCGCCGGCCGCTTCCGGCTTCCGCTCTGGCCGGTACTGATCCTCTTCACCGCCGCGGGCTTCACCAAGGCGGTTTCGCTGGTCCGGGAAAAGAGATTGGCCGAACCCGCGGCAATCATGGCCCCGGCCCTCGCCCTCTGCCTCTATCTGGTGCTTTCCAACCCGCGGACGATCCAGGCGCAGTACTTCGACAACCTGGCCCTGGTACACCTGGAGCGGGGCGACACCACGGCGGCGGTCGGCGAGCTGGAACGCGAGCTGGTTTACTACCCCGGCCAGCCGCAGACCCTCCGGGCGCTGGCATATTACCTGCAGAAGGAAGGCCGGGACGCCGAGGCCTCCCGCTACCTCGAACTGCTCATGGCGAGAATCGGTGAAAGGCCGGAGCTGCTGCGGGAAGCCGGCCTGCTTGACATTCGCCTGGGGAAAACCGGGCGCGGCGTGCAAAGGCTCGCCCGCTACCTCGAACTCTTCCCCCAGGCCCCGGACAGCCAGAGGATCGCCGAATATATCGGCAGCCTGTCCGGCCACGACGGAGGACCCTGACTGTTGCGCACCAGTCTTCTTTCGCAAGTTTTTCTGCTGCTCTTTGGCTTCGCCGGCCTGCCGGCCGCCGGCAACCGTCCCCTGCCCAACGTGCTGCTTCTGACAGTTGATAGCTTCCGGCCGGACCGGATCGGTTGTTACGGGGCCGGCTTCGCCCGCACGCCCAATATCGACCGCTTCAGCCGGCAGGCAATCCTTTTCACCGCCGCTTACAGCACCGCCGCCTGGACCAACGCCTCGCTGGTCAGCCTGCTCACCGGCCTCTACCCCGGCGCGCACGGGGTCCAGCGGAGAGACCAGAGCGTGGCCGAGGAGCTCACCACCCCGCTCGAACTGCTGGAAAAAGCCGGCTACCTGGTGCCGGAGATCAATTACCTGTTCCCCATGCCCAACTACCGGAACCTGGGATTCACACCCAACGCGCACCGCAACGTGGTGGAGTTTCTTACCGAATACCGCGACTCCACTTTTTTTGCCTGGTATCACTTCCACGGCCCGCATCTGCCGTACAGTCCGCCGCCGAAGTACCTGCAGGCCTTCCTGCCCGGCGAAAAACTGAGCAGCCCGGCGCTCCGTGAGGTAATGGACAGTATTATCATGCCCAGGGGCGAGCGCACGTTCAGCGAACGGGAGAAACGGATCGTCCGCTCGCTCTACGATGCCGAAGTGGCGGCGCAGGACGAGGAGCTGGGCCAGGTGTTCGAAGCCCTCGATAAGCTGGGACTCTACGAAAATACGATCGTCGTGCTCACCGCCGACCACGGCGAAGAGCTGTTCGAGCATGGCTGGCTGGGCCACGCCTCCACCAGTCTGAAAGGGCATCTGCACGACGAGCTGATCCACATCCCGCTCGTCCTGCGCCTGCCCGGTTACACCGGCGTGCCGCAAAGGATAGAGGCCCTGGTGCAGTCGGTGGACCTGATGCCCACCCTGTTCGACCTGATCGGGCTGGAGCTGGATGCGCCGGTTCAGGGCCGGTCGTTCCGGGGGCTGCTGACCGGCGAAAAGGCCGTGGTCCGGGAGGACGTTTTCTGCGAAAGCTCGGCCTGCGGCTACCAGTGCCCGGATTCGGTCGAAGTGACCTGGCTGAAATGCGTGAGGGAACGGGACTGGAAATTGATTCAGACGATCGAACCCGGGAGCGCTCCGGCCTACGAACTGTACGACCTGGCGAACGACCCCGGTGAAAAAGAAGACGTGCTGGGCCGCTACCCCGAGGAAGCCCTGCGGCTCAAAGGAGTCCTGGCCGCCCGGATTTTCGCCGGCATTCAGCTTGCCGACCGGATAAGAAAGAACACCGGCCGCCGGCCCTCGTCCGGCGGGCCGGCCCCGGCCGAAAAAATCGTGGTGGAGTACCCCGCCGAGGGGAAAACCATAGCCTACGACGACCACGCCGGTCAGGTGCCGGCGCGCTGGAGCGGTCCGGACCAGGCCGAATACCTGGTGGAGTACGAGGTGGGCCGGGGCAAGTACTACTTGACCGGCAGCTTCCCGGTAAAAGGCAACGGCCAGACTTTCGGCCCTTTCAACCGGACGTTCTGGCGTATACTGCCCCTGTACAACCCCTGGAAGGTCAGGGTGGTGCCGGCGGTCAGGCCCGATCTGGCGAGCGACTGGCACACTTTCAGCTTCGAATGACCGCGGATACCGGGCCGGGCTTTCTTTCATTCACCCGGTGAATGATTTATATTGGACGCGGCCGGAAGAACCGGCCGTCTGACCGATTACGGCAGAGGATTGACAGGAATTGAGCACGAAAATCAAGATCGCCGGCGTGGTAGGCGCCAGACCCAATTTCATGAAGATCGGGCCGCTGGCCGAGGCGCTCAGGGGCCGGCCCGACCGCTACGAATTCGTGCTGGTGCACACGGGACAGCACTACGACGAGATGTTGAACGAGGTATTCTTCCGGGAGCTGGGCCTGCCCCGGCCCGACGTCCACCTGGGGGTAGGGTCCGGCAGCCACGGCGAACAGACCGCCCGGATCATGCTCGGCTTCGAAAAAGCCCTATCAGAAATCGCGCCGCACCTGGTGGTGGTAGTGGGCGACGTCAACTCCACCCTGGCCGCCTCGCTGGTGGCCAGCAAGCTCGGGATCGCCGTAGCCCACGTGGAGGCCGGCCTGCGCAGCCGTGACCGCCGGATGCCGGAAGAGATCAACCGGGTAGTCACCGACCACCTCAGCGACATCCTCTACACGCCCACCGGCCTGGCGGACGAAAACCTGCTGGCCGAGGGCATTCCGGCGCAGAGAATCAGCCTGGTGGGCAACATCATGATCGACACCCTGATCCGGTTCCTCGCCCTCGCCGAAAAAATGGACACCCTCAGCCAAATGAGCCTTGTGAAAAAAGAGTACGGCCTGGTCACCCTGCACCGGCCGTCCAATGTGGACGATCCGGCAATCCTGGCCGGGATCGTGGAAGCCCTGGTGGAAATCTCCAACCGTCTTACCCTGATTTTTCCGGCCCACCCGCGGACGGTCAAGATGCTGAACAGTTTCGGCCTGGCCGGCCGGCTCGAGTCCGCCGGGGGAATCCGGCTGGTGGAACCCTTGGGCTACCTGGATTTCCTCTGCCTGATGAAGTCCGCCCGCCTCGTGCTTTCGGACTCCGGCGGCATCCAGGAAGAGACCACTTTTCTGAAAATCCCCTGCCTCACCCTGCGCGAAAACACGGAAAGGCCGGAAACCCTGCGGCAGGGAACCAACGTGCTGGTGGGCAGCGACCGCGGCCGGATAGTCGAGGAGGCCTTCAAGGCGATCCGCGGCGAGAGCGGCCGGGGAAGCGATCTCAAATTCTGGGACGGCCGAGTGGCCAGCCGGATAGTCCAGGACCTCGAACGCCGGCGCGACTACCTCCTCGCCTCCCCGGACGAACGCACCAGCCCGGAAGCCTTTCAGGTGGAATTACCGGTCAACCGAGGAGACAGCTAAATGGCGGAACCCGAACGGAATTTCTTCGTCCACGAGAGTTCCTACGTGGACGAGGGCGCCCAGGTCGGCCAGGGGACTAAAATCTGGCATTTCTGCCACGTGATGCGCGGGGCCGTGGTCGGCCGGGACTGCAATATCGGCCAGAACGTGGTGATCCACCCCACCGCCGTGGTGGGCAACGGGGTCAAGATCCAGAACAACGTTTCGGTTTACGACCGCGTGATCCTCGAGGATGACGTTTTCTGCGGCCCCTCGATGGTCTTCACCAACGTGATCAACCCGCGCAGCCATACGCCGCGCAAGCACGAATACATGGAAACTCTCGTCCGGCAGGGAGCCACTATCGGGGCCAATGCCACCGTGGTCTGCGGCAACACGATCGGCCGGCACGCTTTTGTCGGCGCGGCCTCCCTGGTGACCCGCGACGTGCCGGATTACGCCCTAGTGTTCGGCGTGCCGGCCCGGCTGCAGGGCTGGATGTGCCGCTGCGGGGTGCGCCTGGAGCTGGGCACCGGCAGCCGGGACACCGAAGAAGCGACCTGTTCGGCCTGCGGCAAACCCTACCGCCGGGAGGGCTTAATGGTCGAGGAAATTCCGGCCTGACCGGCACTGGAAGGACCGAAAGAGCCAATGGAGCGAGCACTGTATCTGGTTGCCCTGGAGAACGTTTTCGGCAACGCGATTTTCGAAAACCAAGTGAAGAAACTGCTCCTGCGGCTCAAAGCCCTGCACGGCGGAGAACTCGAACTGACCCTGATGCTCCTGTTGCCCTGGATCGAGGTCACCCGGAGGGGGTTTCATTCGAATTTCCGCCGCCACCGGCAAGAGCTCCGGGCGCTGAAAGAGGAGCTGGCCAAGGCGGAGATCGGTCTGGAGTGCGCCAGGACCCTCTTCCCTTCGGCGTTCTTCAACATGCGCCTGGCCGGCCTGATCTGGTTCACCCTGGTATCCGTACCGATAGTGGCCTGGTGTATAATCAGGCGAAGAATTTCGCTGGTGCATTGCCGTTACTACTATGCGGCCTGGGCCGCCCTGGCCGCTTCCGGGCTTGCCGGCGGCCGGAGGAAAGTGATATTCGACGTGCGAACCCTGCTGCCGGAACAGGGGATCGTCAACGGCGTCTGGAAGGCGGGCGGCTTCAACTACCACCTGTGGAAGGCCCTGGAGCGCCGGCTGGTGAGTCGTGCCAGCCGGACGGTGTCGGTTTCTCCGGCCATGACCGCCCGGCTCGAAGCCGAATACCCGGGAACCCGGGTGGAAACCATCCCTAATTTCGTCGACCGGGAGCTGTTCCGTCCCGACCCGGAAGCGCGCGGCCGGCGCCGGCTGGAGCTGGGTCTGGAAAATAAAACTGTCCTGGTCTATTCCGGCACGCTGGGCGGGCGCTATCCGGCAGACCGGATGGCCGAATGCGCCGGAGTGTTTTTCCGTGTTTTCGGCCCGGAGAGCTTTTTTCTGGTGCTGACCAGCTCCGATGAAAAACGCACCGCACCTCTGGCCGGCCGGCTCGAGCGGCTGAACCTCGTGGGCGGGCGCCACTGGCGCACCCTGAACTGCCCGCCGCGTGATGTTGCCGGTATCCTGAGCGCGGCCGACTGGTCGCTGCTGGTGCTGGGTGACTTTCTCACCAGCGAAACCTTTCTGCCGCTGAAGTTCGGCGAATACCTGGCGGCCGGCCTGCCGATACTGACTCATCCGGGGTGCACCGAGCTGGCCGGGCTGGTCCGGCGCTACGGGGTGGGTGCGGCTCTCGGCTCCGAAACCTCGGCCGACGATCTGGCCGGCCGGCGGGAAGCAATGAGCCGGCGCTGTCTGGAGGTGGCGGCGGAAGAATTTGACATCGAGGTCTGCGCCGGCCGGTACGTCCGGATTTACCAGGAATTGGCGGCGGATAAATGAAGGCGTTTTTCTTCACAGAGGGGACCCGGAGTTCTCCGGCCAGCCGGATCAGGGTCTATGAATACCTCGACCGCTACGGGAATGAATCGGGGCTCACTTATGCAGCCGTCAGCTTCACTTCCGATACCTACACCCGGGCGATAGTGGCCGGGCGCAAGAGCGGCTCGATATGGAAGGTTGCAGAGAAAATATACCAGTTTGCCGCGATTCTGCGGTTGACGCTCGGGGCCGCGACAGCCGACGTACTTTTCATCCAGCGCGTGCTGCTGCCGGTGTGGCTGCAGAAAATTACAGGAGTTTTGAACCGGAAGATCGTTTACGATTTCGACGATGCGGTCTACCTGGGGCCTGAAAGAGAAAAGCGGTTCCGGGAAATGTGCCGCAGCGCCGTCCTGGTACTGGCGGTGAGCCGGGCGGCGGCCGCTGAAGCTCTCGCCCGGGGCGCGTCGCCGGAAAAAGTGGCCGTGCTGCCCACGCCGGTGGACGTTTCGGCCTTCGCCGGCCGGAATTCGCGCCGGAAGGAGATTTTCACCGTGGGCTGGATCGGCTCGCCGGCCACGACTAAGTTTCTGGCCGGCCTGCTGCCGCAGCTAACGAGTTTCGCCGGGAGCTGTGCCGAGGCACGTTTTCTCTTTATCGGCTCTTCCCGGTTCGACACCGGCGAGCTGGCCGGCCGCGTGGAGTTCCTGGACTGGTCACCGGAAAACCAGACAGCGGGACTGGCGCGGCTGGATGTCGGGGTGATGCCGCTGCCGGATGATCCCTGGTGCCGGGGCAAGGGCGGCTACAAGCTGATCCAGTACATGGCGGCCGGGGCGGCCTGCCTGGCCGGGCCGGTGGGCGCCAACCTGGAGATTGTGGTCGAGGGGGAGACAGGCTTTTTTGCCCGTGAAGACCGGGAGTGGGCGGAGCAGCTCAGCCGCCTGGCCGCCGACCGCGAGCTCTGCCGCAGGCTGGGCGAAGCCGGCCGCGAGCGGGCGCAAAGACTCTACGATTACCGGGCCTTGGGCCCGGAATTTTTCCGGCTGCTCGAACGAGCGGGAGGCTGAGTTCGGATGAAACTGTCTATCATTATACCGGTGTTCAACGAGCTGTCCACGATCAGGCAGGTGATCGACGAGGTCAACAGGGTGGCAGTGGACAAAGAAGTGATCGTGGTGGACGATGGCAGTACCGACGGCACGGCGGAAGAGGTCAGCCGGCTGGAGGATTCGGTGGCCAGGGTGTACCATTCGCCGGTCAATTTCGGCAAGGGCGCGGCGATTCGGGTCGGGCTGACCTACATCACCGGCGACGTAGTGGTGATCCAGGATGCCGACGGTGAGCTGAACCCGAATGAGTATCATCTGTTGTTGAGCCGGATCGAGGCGGGAGCGGATGTGGTCTACGGCTCGCGTTTCCTGACGCCCAACCCCAACATCTCCCGGATCAACCGGCTGGCCAACCGCTTCCTCACCATCCTGACCAACCTGCTCTACGGCTGCCGGCTTACCGACATGGAAACCGCCTATAAGATGTTCCGCACGGAAGTTGCCAGAAAGCTCAGGCTTAAGTGTTTCGGCTTCGAGGTGGAGCCGGAGCTGACCGCGCAATTCCTCAAGCTCGGCTACCGGATCGATGAGGTGCCGATCTCCTACCGGCCGCGGACCCAGGAAGAGGGCAAAAAAATCACCTGGCGCGATGGTGTGCGGGCCATTTACTACCTCTTGTTCTACCGTTTCTTCCGCTGAACTGCTTCTTTGTGCTCGGGAGGTCGATCTTGTGCGGTATAGCCGGAATCGCCGACAGCCGGGGCCGGCCGGTCGAACCGGGCCTCCTGCGGGAAATGGCCGCCAGGCTCACGCACCGCGGGCCGGACGATGACGGATTTTTCCGCAACGGGGCCGCCGAGGGGACGCCGGACGGCGGGGCGAGCGTGGGGCTGGCCTTCCGCCGGCTCAGCATTATCGACGTGGCCGGCGGCCGGCAGCCGATGACCAGCGAGGACGGCACCGTGCAGCTGGTGTTCAACGGTGAAATCTACAACCACCTCGACCTGCGCCGCCTCCTCGAAGAAAAGGACCACCATTTCAGCACCCGCTCCGATGCGGAAACCATCGTCCACCTCTACGAAAGCTACGGGGTTCGGGGAGCCTGCCAGCGGCTGCGGGGGATGTTCGCTTTCGCCCTCTGGGACGAAAAGGAGCGGAGCCTGGTGCTGGCCCGCGACCGGGTGGGCAAGAAGCCGCTGGTTTACCAGCTGGCGGACGGCCGGCTCGCTTTCGCCTCCGAGCTGGACTCCCTGCTGGCCGACAGCCGGATCGAGCGCCGGGTGGACTGGAACGCGGTCTACCATTACCTGACGTACATGTGCGTGCCCGCTCCGCGCACCGCTTTCCAGGGCGTGAGCAAGCTGCCGCCGGCCCATTACCTGGTTTACCGGGAGGGCCGGCTGGAAACCGGCCGCTACTGGGAGCTGCCGGCCGGCCCCAAGCTCGCGATCAGCCGGGAGGAAGCCGGCGAGGCGATCCGCGAAAAGCTGCTCGAAGCAACCCGCATCCGGCTGATGAGCGAGGTGCCGCTGGGCGCTTTCCTCTCCGGCGGCATCGATTCCAGTGCGGTGGTGGCGGCCATGAGCCGCGCCGGCGGCGGCCGGGTGAAAACTTTCTCGATCGGTTTCAGGGAGGAGAAATTCAACGAGTTGCCGCACGCCAGGATTCTGGCCCGGGCTTACGGCACCGAGCACCAGGAGTTCGTGGTGGAGCCCCGGGCGCTGGAGGTGCTGCCGACTCTGGTCAGGCGCTACGGCGAGCCCTATGCCGACAGCTCGGCCATCCCTTCTTACTACTTGGCCCGCATGACTCGCCAGCATGTCACCGTGGCGCTCAACGGCGACGGCGGCGACGAAAATTTCACGGGATACCGGCGGCACTACGCCATGCGCACGGCCGACTTTTTCCACCGTCTTCCCCAGCCCCTGCGCCGTCTTGGCTGCGCCGTGCTCGGGGCGGCTGTTCCCAACGCCGCCGAACGCACCAGCCTGGCCGCCGGGCTGGCCCGTTTCGCCGAGGCGGCCGACCTGCCGCGGCCCGAGCGCTTCGCCCGCTGGATGGGCTTTTTCGGGGAAGAGGAAAAGCGCCGGCTGCTGAACCCCGACCTCCTTTCCCGGCTGGAAGAACCGGATTCGATACAGTATCTGCGGGAGCTGTTCGCCGGCTGCGAAGCTCTGGATGGGTCGGATGCCGCCTCCCGGGTCGATGCGCTTTTCTACCTGCCCAACGACCTGCTGGTCAAGATGGACATCGCCACCATGGCCAACTCGCTCGAGGCGCGAAGCCCGTTTCTGGACCACGAGCTTATGGAGCTGGCGGTTCGGCTGCCCGCCCGCTACAAGCTCCGCGGCAGACGGCTCAAGGACATTCTCAAGCAGGCGGTCGCTCCCTGGCTGCCGCCGGAGATACTCGCCAAGCCCAAATGGGGCTTTGCCGTGCCTATCGGTGGCTGGTTCCGCGGCGAGCTGAAGGAGCTGCTCTGCGACCACCTGCTGGGAGATCGTTTCAGCTCCCGCGGCTATTTCCAGCCGGCAGAAGTCAGGCGGCTGGTCGAGGCCCATCTGGAAGGCCGGCGCGACCTGGGACACCACCTCTGGATTCTCCTGATGTTCGAATTGTGGCAGCGGGCGTTTTTCGACGGGGAGCGATGATCAGGGTTCTTTACATCAGCTACGACGGCCTGCTCGACCCGCTCGGCCGCTCCCAGATCGTGCCCTACCTGAGCCGGCTGGGCCGCCGGGGAACGAAAATCTGGGCGGTCAGCTTCGAAAAGCCGGTCAGGCTGGCCGCCGAAGCTGAAATAGACGAGGTCGAGCGGGAGCTGGCAGGCGGCGGAGTCCAGTGGAGGAGGCTGCGCTACCACAGGCGGCCGACTGTCCCGGCCACGCTCTGGGACATCGCCCGGGGCTCGATCCTCGGGCTCGCGCTGGTCCTCGCCCGGCGGATAAAGATCATCCACGCCCGCAGCTACGTGGCCGCCGCCATGGCTCTCGTCCCGGCCGGCCTGCCTGGACGCCGGTTCGTCTTCGACATGCGGGGATTCTGGCCGGACGAGCGGGTGGAGGGTGGCGCCTGGCGGGCCGGCAGCCCGGTCTACCGGGTGTTCAAGAGGCTCGAGCGCCGTTTCCTGGCCCGCGCCGATGCGGTAATCTCGCTCACCCGGCGCGGCCTGGAAGTGTTGTCCAGCGAACTCCTGCCGGCCCGGGAAGTTCCGCCCCGATTCGAGGTGATCCCCACCTGCGCCGACCTCGACCTATTCCGGCCCTGTGCCTCGCGCACCAGGCAGGACAGCGGCCTGCGGCTAATTTACCTGGGCAGCCTAGGAAGCTGGTACATGCTGGAGGAGATGCTGCGATTTTTCGCCGAGGTGCAGCGGCGGCTGCCGGCCAGCCGCTTCCGGCTGGTGACCGCCTCAGACCCGGCCGCGATAGGTGAGGCCGTGCGGCGGGAAGGACTCGCTCCGGAGGCAGCCGAAAGGATCAGCGCCGGCGCCCTGCCCCGCGAGCAGGTGCCCGGAGCCCTGACCGAGGCCGACTGTTCGGTTTTTTTCATCAGGCCCGTGCCCAGTAAGCGCGCCTCCTGCGCCACCAAGTTCGCCGAAAGTATCGCCTGCGGTGTGCCGGTGGTGATAAATTCGGGTATCGGCGATCACGACGAGCACGTGCGCCGCGACCGGCTCGGTATAGTGCTCGAATCCCTGGAGCCGGAGGCAGTGGCCGAGGGAGTCGACCGGTTGCTGGCGCTGCTGGAGGACCCCGGCCTGGCCGGCCGCTGCCGGGCGGCCGCCGAACGCGATTTTTCGCTGGCCGGGGCGGTCGACCGCTACCAGTCGGTCTACGAGGAGCTGGCGGGAGGGAAGGCCGGATGAAAAAGGTGCTGTTCATCGTGCCATACCCTGCCGAGGGGGCGAGCAACCGTTTCCGGGTGCTGCAGTTTTTGCCGGGGCTGGAGCGCGAGGGCATCGCCGGCCGGGTGCGGCCATTCTACAACCGGCCGCTCTGGCGCGTGCTCTACCGCCGGGGCTGTTACTTCCGTAAGATTTTCTGGGGAATGTTCTGCGCGGCCAACCGTCTGCTTGACCTTTTCCGCAGCCTGGCCTACGATATTGTATTCATCCACCGTGAATGTTTTCCGGTGGGGTCGGGCTGGTTCGAAAGAATCCTGACTCTGGCCGGCAGGAAATACATTTACGATTTCGACGATGCGATCTACCTGCCGAACGTGGCCCGGCCCAACCGGCTGTTCGGCCGGCTGAAATGTCCGGGCAAGGTAGCCTCGATCGTGCGCCGCAGCCGCCTGACTATCGCCGGCAACCGCTATCTGGCCGAATTCGCCCGTAACGCCGGAGCCGGCCGCGTGGTCGTGCTGCCCACGGTCGTGGACACCGATCGCTTCAGGCCGGCGGAAAAAGACGGTTCTGCCGGAAACCTGGTAATCGGCTGGATCGGCAGCCCCACCACGATCGAGTTTCTCGAAAGGTTTCGGGAAGTTTTCGACCGGGTCGCTGAAAGGACCGAGGCCGCGGTGACCTTCCGGGTGGTGGGCGGACAACTGGCCTTGCCCCTTCCGGCCTGCGTGGAATGCGTGCCCTGGACGCTGGAGACGGAAGTGGAGGAGCTGCACCGTTTCGACGTGGGGATAATGCCGATGCCGGACAACGAATGGACCCGCGGCAAATGCGCCTTCAAGGCCATCGAGTACATGGCTGTGGGGATCCCGGCGGTCTGCAGCCCGGTCGGAATCAACGT
>Ga0214473_10000955_pt1 | contig 39416 bp, 32 predicted proteins | sample RVTome_7_FD_203509 | JGI IMG/M metagenome (GOLD analysis project Ga0214473, IMG submission 203509) | Soil microbial communities from uranium-contaminated site in the Upper Colorado River Basin, Wyoming, United States - RVT98D197 | ecosystem: Environmental > Terrestrial > Soil > Contaminated >...
GACCGCCCCTTCATCCCTCATCAGCGTAAAGAGGCAATTCACCCTCTCCCTGATGCTCTCCGGATGGGGGGGTATCTCATCATAGGGAAGTGTCTCCCACTGGGGAAAGAGACAGGCAATCCCACTGCCCTCCTTCTGAAAAAAGCGGAAGTCTTCGAGGAGGAATTCGGCGTCACGGAGGTGAGGCGTAATGACCAGAATAGGACCTTTCACCTTCTCTCTCCATCGGGATAAAAGATAGGCCCTCGATGATCCCTTCAATCCGGTCAGACCAACCCATTTCGACTCCTTAAGGGATCCGGATTCAAGCCATGATTGGAAAGATTTGGATTCTTGGTTCATTTGCCTAGAAAATAAAAGTCTAACGGTAAGGGTAACCCTGCCTACCGCAGGCAGGGAGGCCCGCCCTGTACCATATTAGGTTCAGGGCCCGCATCGTTAATAAAAGGCTACGTTTATCGTCTCTTAATTCTTTACACGTAACCGTAACCAATAACCGAAACGCCTGCCTGCCGGTAGGCAGGGGCTTCGTAACCCTTACCTGAAGACTATTTTTCTCGTTTGAGGTGACGAAGTTATCTGCACTACTTATTGTGAATGATAGAGGCACTCCTCTGCAAGGAAACACTCCTCGCATTGAGGATGCTTGGCCCGACAGATTTCCCTGCCGAATCGGATGAGGTTGAGGTGAAGGGATAGGGATTTCCCTTTGGGGATGAGCAGAACCATCCAGGGATGGGCCTTCACCGCATCCACTGTCCCCGGAATAAAACCGATACGCTTTCCGATTCTGAGGATATGGGTATCGACCGGGAAGGCATCCCTTTCCAGACCGAATAGAAGAAGGCAATGGACTGTTTTGGGACCGATCCCCCTTAGTCCTCCGATCAACTTCTTGATTTCTTCCGAATCCATCCGTTTAAGGAAGGAGAGGCTCAATTTTCTCTCTCTCTTTTTAATCCAGCGGAGGATCTCCTGGATGCGTCTGGCCTTCTGCGCAGCAAGGCCGCCGGGCCGGATGGCTGAAATGATCGTTTCTGTCTTTGCATTGAGGACATCTCCCCAGCGGGGAAACCGGCTTTTCAACCTCTCGTAGGCTCGATCCCGGTTCAGGTCATTCGTATTCTGGGAGAGAATGGTCTGGATGAGAATATCGAGGGGATCAATTCTCCCCTCTCTTTTCGGAATGCCATATCTCTTTTCTAAAAGGAGGGTAGTCCTCTTCACCCCGTTAGAAATAATGGCCCGCTTCTCTGTAGCGGGGTTAGATTTTAGAATAATTCCGGCTGGGTTTAATGCCCCGCTTGGTTTCGAGTCGCAACGACTGGAATTTCTAACGGGGTTCACTTTCGCTTTTAAATCTTTATGCCTTTGCCATCGCCCGTCTGATCTTATCACTGAGCCTTCCCTTCATGAAATCCCTGATGCGTTCCTTTACCCTCGCCACAAATCCCTGGTAGGTCTCTCTTCCCTCCAGGACCTGAAGGTAGGGGTTGCTTAATTCGGGATATCGTTTCAGGGTCTGGTAGGCAAGCTTCGGAAACCTGAAAACGAATCGGGAAAAAGAGAGAGCCCATTTCAGATTTTCAGAGATGTGAAGATGGATTGTTTTCTGATAGAGATCGGAAGGGGGAATTCCTTTCTCCTTCGATTCGATGATTGCCTTCACGGCCAGCATCCCGCTTCGGACCGCATAGTAGATCCCTTCTCCTTGCAGAGGGTCCATCAGATGGGCGGCATCTCCCACAAGAAGGATCTTCCCCTGTGAAACCTTCTGCCATTCATCATAGAAAGAGGGGAGAATGTGGCCTCTCATCCTTTCCATCTTTCCCTCCGGGACATAGGTCAAACCCTTAAGAAAACCTCTCAGGTACTGCCGGGGATTCATCTTCTTTGTCTCCCTGAACATCCCGCCGATTCCGATGGAGAGCCACTCCTTTTTAGGAAAGACCCAGCTATAGCCATTGGGGATTCCGCCGAAATCCAAATGGATAAAATGAAGTTCTTTTTCAGGGAAATGAATGGAGGAGTCGAATGGAATCTCGCTCTGAATGGCGATCCCGTTTCCATCATTTCCATACGGAGACAAAGAGATGGATTTTGCAACGATACTATCAGCGCCGTCCGCGCCGATGAGATATTGTGAATTGAATTTCTCTCCGTTGGCCAGCTCAACCTCCACCCCCTTGCCCTTCTCCTGAACTTTTACAACCCTTTCTCCCTCCAGCATCTCTGCCCCTTCTTCTAACGCCTTCTCCTTCAAGAACTGATCGAAGCGGTCCCTCATCACCAGAAAGGCAATCGGCTCTTTCAATTCGATGTGGAAAGGCTTTTTGAGGCAGTAACTGAATTTTACTCCGAAGATGGTGTTCTCGATGACAGGAGTGAGATCGAGATCCAGGAGATGAACGGTCTTAAGGGAAAGGCAGCCTCCGCAGGGCTTGTACCTCGGGAACCTCTCCTTCTCGACCAGAAGGGTTTTCAACCCGGAACGGGCACAGAACCGGGACGCAGTCGCCCCCCCCGGCCCCGCACCCACCACAATGACATCATAATCCCAGCCCAATCTCTCTATCCTCTTTAAAAAGGGGACAGTCCCCTTTTCCATGGATGTATCTATTTTCGTGAGGACTTAACTTTTTCAGCCTCGATTCTCTCCAGAAGATATTCTGGAGTCGTCATCACTCTCATCTTCTCATTGAAGGGGATGCCCTGTCTCAGGTTATGTCTGCAGGAGAGACAGTCAGTGAGAAGAATGTCCGCCTGCGCTTCCTCTGCCTCTTTCACTCTTCTACGGGCGATGTCTCGTGAGAATTTCGGATAGAATCCCCTCACCCCTCCTCCGGCTCCACAGCAGAGCGATTCCCGGTGATGATGCTCCATCTCAACGAACTTGGCCCCAACGCTTTTTAACAGTTCTCTCGCTCCATCAAAGGAGCCAAGCCCTCTTCCGAGGTGGCAGGGATCGTGATAGGTGATCGTGGCTGGATCGTCTTCCGATGAGATAAAAGAAAAATGTTTCCGAAGATAGGAAAGAAGGGCCTCAAAGATGAGTCCGGTGGGATGTCTTTCGTCATATTCTAAGAAAGTCTTAAGACAGGTGGGGCAGAGGAAGAGAACTTCATGGCCGCCTGCCTCTTTTATTCTCTCAATGTTTTGTTTGATTCGCTCCGGATTTGGATTCGATCCCGTATCTCCCTTCACAGCCTCACAGCAGACTTCATCGATCACTGTGAAATCGACGCCCAATCGCTGGAGAAGTTCAATCACTCTCACTGTAGATTCCGCCTCTGTCGTCAATCCCACACAGCCGCTATATAGGACGACAGGACCTTTCTTCTTAAGCGACGGCAATGGGGTCCGTTCCATCTCGCCATAGGGCGTCCCGAATCGATCGATCGTGGATTGAAGTTGAGTCACTTCATCGAGTTCGGAGGAGACCTCTGGACTTCTTAAACTCAATCGCCTCAGGTCTTTAAGCCTCTTTCCCGCATCGATCCCGACCGGGCAGACCTCACCACAGAGGCCGCAGGTGGTGCAGAGAAAGAGTCCATCCTCAACCCCCTCTCTCATGCCATGAATCAGAGAGGAGAGGGCCACCCCTCTTCCGCCCAGCATCCCATCTGTCCCGAAGGAGGGGCCGATCGAGTTATAGGTGGGGCAATCGAGAAGGCAGTTGCCGCATCCGATGCAGTAGAGGAGGTCGGAAAAGTCTTTCATCCCCTCCAGAATCCGGCTTCTCCCATGATCGAGGAGGACGATCACCAGTTCATTCGGCTCATGCATTCCGTAAAAAGGAATCTTCTCCACATCCGAAGATTTGGATCTTCCTCCGATGATGTCGATGAAAGAAGGGAAGATGGAGCCTGTCGCCAGATAAGTCTCAAGCTTTGCCATCATCATGGCATCGTTCATATCCGGATAGACCTTATCGATGGAGGCGATGATGAGATGCTTCGATCTCGTTCGTACCCTCGTCACATTTCCTTCATTGTGGATGATCAGGATTGCTCCTTCTCTTGCGGCGATCGCATTGGTGCCCGTGATCCCCACTTTCGCCCTCTGGAGATAAGATTCGATATCCTCCCTGACCGCCTGCATCTCCTCTTCCGGAACAGGAGGAACCTTCTTCTTTAAATGTCCGGAGAGGATTTCCGCCACCTCATACCTGGAGAGGTGGACAATCGGCCCGGTATAATGGGAGGACCGTCCGCCCGCAAGCTGAATGATTCGGTCGCCGATATCGGTCTCGATGACCTCGATACCATGCCGGGCGAGAAAAGGAGTTAGCCCGATCTCCTTTGAGAGATTCGATTTCGATTTGACAACTAGCCTCTCCTCTCCGATCTCTTTCAGGAAGATGGCGCAGGCCTCTGCCGCATCTCTCGCCCGAAGGACCTTGAACTGGTTCTTCTCCAGATGGGCGATCGCCTCCTCAAGGAGATCCCGGTTCCCCAGGGATTGAGAGCGAATTCGCTTCACCTCTTCCTTCATCTTTTCAAAATTGTCGAAGAGATGAAGATTCTGCTTTTGACGGGTGCGGGTCTCTCTGAAGGCGCGCCTCTGATTTTCCAGTTCGGACTTCCTGACCTTCTTTCTTAAAGATTCATACTGTTTCTGAATGAGACCCATTTAAAATCTCCTGAGCGAATCAATCGAATGGAATGTTCATTTCTATTCTGCAATTTTTTAAGAGACAAGACAAGCGGATTTTGGAGGGATCGGATTCGAAACTCCCATTGGAAAATACCCGTCCCTCAGGTATAATGAAATGCCATGAAAGAAACGGTCTGTCTCGTCAGCCTGGGATGCCCGAAGAATCTGGTCGATTCCGAAGTGATCCTCGGCTTCCTCTCAAAAGAGGGGTACTCCCTCACCACGGATCACTCAAAAGCCGAGATCATTATCGTCAACACCTGTTCCTTTATTAAGGATGCCACACAGGAAGCGATTGAGACCATCCTTCAGCTTACTCCTTATAAGAGAGAGGGTCGCTGTCGTCTCCTCATTGTCTCCGGTTGCCTTCCCCAGCGCTACGGCAAAATTCTGGAGAAGGAGCTGCCGGAGGTGGACCTCTTTATCGGCACAGGATCCTTTCAAAAGATTCCGCAGCTCATCTCACAGGGAGGAAAGAGAAAGAGCTTTCTCTCCGGGCAAACCTTTCTCTATAACGAAAAGACGCCCCGAATACTCTCCACTCCTTCCTTTACCGCTTATCTGAAGATCGCAGAAGGCTGCTCCAGGACCTGCACCTTCTGCACGGTGCCAAAGATCAGGGGACCCTACCGGAGCAGAAGGATTCATTCCATCCTGAAAGAGGCGGAGAGCCTGGCGGATCAGGGTGTCAAGGAGTTGATCCTCATCGCACAGGATACGACTGCTTACGGAGAAGACCTTCGGGATGGAACCTCTCTAGAAAGACTTCTCAAAGGGTTGATCAGGGTGGAGGGGTTTCGATGGATCCGGATCCTCTATGCCTACCCGAAACCAGCCCGTTTTACAGAGAACCTCCTCGAACTCATCGGACGTGAAGAAAAGATCTGTCCCTATCTCGATCTTCCCATCCAGCACATCGATGATGAGATCCTCAGGCGGATGGGCCGCAGATCGAAAGGCCAAGAGATTCGGGACCTCATCCGGAAGGTTCGAACCTTTGTTCCGGGAATCGCTTTTCGAACCTCCCTCATCGTCGGATTTCCGGGAGAGAGCGAAGGCCAGTTCAAAACCCTCCTCCATTTCGTTGAAGAGGTTCAGTTCGATCACCTCGGAGCCTTTCAATACTCTCCTGAAGAGGGAACGCCGGCCTCCAGGCTTTCCAACCCAGTCCCTGAGGATGTGAAAGGAGAGCGGTTGAGAATCCTGATGAAGGTTCAAAAGAAAATTTCGCTTAAAAAATATCGAAGGTTGGTGGGACGAAAAGCGGAGGTCCTGGTCGAGGGAACGGACCGTCAGAGAACCACTCTGAGAGGAAGAATTCGAACCCAGGCCCCTGAGATCGATGGCTGTGTTTTTCTGAAAGGCGAGGCCCGACCCGGCGACTTTGTGGAGGCCGAAATCACCCAAGCCCTCCCCTACGATCTCATCGCTGTGACAACGGGGTCAGGCTTGCAATAATGGAATTTTAAATGTAATATTGGCCATGGCACGAAAACCACGAGTCCATTATCCATCGGCATTATACCATGTCATATTACGCGGTAATGCAGGACAATCTGTGTTTTTCAATGACAAGGATCGCTACCATTTCTATTCTCTGCTCCAGGAAGGGGTTGAACAATATAATCATCGTATCCATGCATTCTGCCTGATGAAAAACCATATCCATTTGGCCGTTCAAGTAGAGAATATTCCCCTCTCCCGTATATTTCAAAATGTCTGTTTTCGCTATACACGTTGGATCAATAGACGACAGGGTCGGACGGGTCACCTTTTCCAAGGACGTTATAAGGCGATATTAGTCGATGCAGACTTTTATTTGCTGGAACTTATACGTTATATCCATCTTAATCCAGTCCGCTCTGGTATCGTTAAAGAACCGAAGAGTTATTTGTGGAGTGGACACCGTACCTATCTTGGGATAGAAAAAACATCATGGCTTACCACCGATTGGGTATTATCGCAGTTTTCACAGCGACTTGACCACGCCCGAAAAGCATACGAGAAATTCATTAACGATGGAATAGGAATTGGACGCCAGCAGGAATATTACAGTGGTTCTACTATTGACCATCGTATTCTTGGGGATGATAAGTTTATCGATAAAGTTTTGGGAAATCATCATACGAGATTGAAACAGAATAAAGACCTCAACGAGATCGTTTTGAAAGTATGCAATCGCTTTGCTATAAAAGAAAAGGATCTGTCAGCTTGCGGCAAAGACCACAAACTATCTAAGATTCGAGGGATATTGGCTTGGTTAGTCTTGGAGTCTGGAAATTCAACTCTATCAGAGTTGAGCAAACTAATCAAACGGGATGCTACTACCCTAAGTTCAGCAGCAAAACGCATACAGATTTTGTCAAATAGTGATAGAAAATTGGCCCATTTGATGGCCGAATTATTGGAAGGGGTCGGCTAAATTGCAACATTGCAGGCCTGACCCTGTTGTCGTTGCTTGACGGGGATAGGAAAATGGGTTAGTTTAGGAAATCTTAAAATGAGTGGGATAACCCTTCAATCTTACATTTATTTTTAATCAGGGGGATGCGGCGGGTAGAGATGGATGAGACGAATGAACTGGTCCAGCAGAGGGTACGAAAATTGGAGGCATTGAGGAAGGAAGGGGTCAACCCTTATCCTAACGATTTCAAGGTGACCCATACCTCCGGAGATATCCTAAAGACCTATGGCTCCATGTCGGAAGAGGAACTCAAATCGGTTTCAGAAAGTTTCCGCCTCGCAGGAAGGATCGTGGCCATCCGGAATTTTGGCAAGGCCAGTTTTATTCAGGTCAAGGATCGAAACGGGAAGATACAGGCTTATTTCCAAAAAGAGGCCGTCGGTGAAGAATCCTTCCAGTTCTTTAAAAGATTCGATATCGGAGATTTCATCGGATTGGAAGGAAAAGTTTTCCGGACGAAGACAGGAGAGCTTACCCTTCAGGTTCAGAAGTTCCGTCTCCTCGGAAAATCGCTTCGTCCCCTTCCGGAGAAGTGGCATGGCCTTACCGACATTGAGATTCGGTATCGCCAGCGCTATCTCGATCTGATTGCCAACCCGAAGGTCAAAGAGGTCTTCCTCACGCGCGCCCTTGTCGTTCAGAGGATCCGTGAATTCTTTAACCGCAAGGGCTTCTGTGAGGTCGAAACCCCCATGCTCCATCCCATTCCCGGAGGAGCAACAGCCAAACCTTTCAGGACGCATCACAACGCCCTCGACATGGAGCTCTTTCTCAGGGTCGCTCCGGAGCTCTACCTTAAACGGCTCGTGATCGGCGGGTTCGAGAGGATCTTCGAGATCAACCGGAGTTTCCGCAACGAGGGAATCTCCACGCTTCATAATCCGGAATTCACCATGCTCGAATTCTACCAGAGTTACGCCACCTATATGGAAATGATGGAGATGACCGAAGAACTTCTCTGCTCAATGGTCAGAGAAATTCATGGCGGACTCCGTCTCTCCTGCCAGGGAAAGGAGATCGATTTTACCCCGCCCTGGAGGAGAATACGCTTCAAGGATTCTCTCCTCGAGATAGGAAAGCTCGATCCCGTAATTTTGAAGGACCCCTTAAAGGCTATTGAAATCGCCAGGGGGCTCAGTATGGAACTGAAAAAGGGGACCTCCCACGGAAGAGTTCTGGCCGATCTCTTCAAGGAACGGGTGGAACCCAATCTCCTCGAACCCACCTTCATCACCCATTACCCGACCGAGGTCTCCCCCCTCTCCCGGCGGAATGAAGAGGACCCCGAGGTGGTGGACCGTTTTGAACTCTTTATCGCGGGCCGGGAGATCGCCAATGGGTTCTCGGAGCTCAATGATCCCCTGGATCAAAGAGAGCGTTTCGTCCGGCAGTTAAAGGAGAAAACGGAGGAAGCCGATTCCTTCCTTATGCTTGACGAGGATTTTCTCCTCGCCCTCGAATTCGGAATGCCACCCACCGCGGGCGAGGGGATCGGGATCGATCGCTGGGTCATGCTTCTGACCGATTCACCCTCTATCCGTGATGTCATTTTCTTCCCCCTGCTTCGAATGGAGAGGTAGTGTTTCATGCGATATGAGTGGTTCATCGGCCTGAGATATCTTAAGGCCAAACGAAAACAGACTTTTATCTCCATGATCACCATCATCTCTGTTGCCGGCGTGGCGTTGGGCGTGATGGCCCTCATCGTCGTCCTGTCCGTGATGAGCGGTTTTCAAAAAACCCTGAAAGAGAAGATCCTGGGCACTCAGGCCCACCTCGTCGTGCTCAAGGCCAGCGAAAAAGGAATGGACCATTACGAAGAGGCGCTGAAGAAGGTGGAAGGGGTAAAGGGCGTGGTTTCGGCGGCACCCTTCATCTTCAGCCAGGTGATGCTCTCCTCTGAGTCAGGGACCTCCGGAGTCGTCCTCAAAGGGATCGATCCGGACCGCGTGGCCAAGGTAACGGAGTTGGCTCACAATCTCAAAGCCGGACGCCTCGAGGATCTCAAAGAGGTGAGGGAGAAAGACCTTCCTGGCATCATCCTCGGTGTGGAACTGGCCAAACACCTCTCCGCCAACATCGATGATCCCATCCAAGTCATCTCTCCTCTGGGCACGATGACGCCCATGGGAATGATGCCCAAGATGAAACGGTTTCGTGTGAAGGGAATCTTCTATTCCGGGATGTATGAATACGATAACACCATGGCCTATGTCTCTCTCGAGAGCGCGCAGAAGTTTTTCGCTATGGAAGCCCGCGTCACAGGAATCGAGATCAAGACAGAGGACATCTATAAGGTGAAAGAGATCGGGAAAGAGATCCGGAAGGAGATGGGTTTCCCCTTCTGGACCAAAGACTGGATGGAGATGAACCGGAACCTCTTCTCCGCCCTCAAGCTGGAAAAGATCATCATGTTTATCATCCTCGTCCTGATTGTTCTGGTGGCCGCTTTCAATATCATCTCCACGCTCATCATGGTGGTGATGGAGAAGAACAAAGACATTGCTGTTCTGAAGTCGATGGGAGCCCCTTCGGGAGGAATTCTGAAGATCTTCGTCATCGAAGGAGGGATCATCGGTGTGGTTGGAACGGTCCTGGGAACGATTTCGGGCCTTGTGATAGCATTGAATCTGGAAAATCTGATCGATTTCCTTGAAAACCTTTTTGGATTCAAAATTCTATCGAGGGATGTCTATTATATTGAAAAGTTTCCCTCTCAGGTGAATCCCCTCGATGTGTCGCTGATCGTTATCACCGCCATCCTGATCAGTTTGCTCGCCACCCTCTATCCCTCCTGGAGGGCTTCGAAGCTCGACCCGGCTGAGGCATTGCGATATGAATAAGGAGCGGATCTCTTATAAAGATGAAGCCCTTTCATCTCTCTCCCGAGGGGAATGGAAGAAAGCCCTTCAATCTTTTAAAAAGCACTGTGACCAGGAGCCGACTGATCTTCGGTCCCGGCTGAAGATGGCTGAATTGCTGGAGCGATTGGAGAAGAAGAAGGAGGCGATTGAGGAATATCGGGAGGTGGCTGAATCTTATGCCGGGGATGGCTTTCTGCTCCGAGCCATCTCGGTTAACAAGATGATCCTGAGGATTGATCCCTTTGCAATAGATGTCAATGCGCGGCTGGCTCAACTCTATACGGAGAAAAGCCGCGAATCCAAATATCTTCGGCCATTGCCTCATATTCCCCTCTTCTCAGATCTGAGCGAACAGGAACTCCGTTCGATGCTTGATCGCATCCAATCGAAAAACTTTCTCAAAGATACCTTTATGTGCCGGGAAGGTGAGGCAGGAGATTCTCTTATGATCATCTGCCGTGGAGAGGTGGGAATCTACAAACAGAGTCTGGAGGGAAGCGAGATTTGGATTCGTAACCTCGGTGAGGGGGATTGTTTCGGAGAATTCGGCTTCTTTCTCGACCAGAAAAGGCATGCCAGTGTGAAGGCTCTCAATGAATGCGATATCCTGGAGATCTCCCGAAACGAACTGGAGGGGATCATCAAAATGCATCCTCGTGTGAAGCAAGTCCTTCAAGACCTTTTAAAAAAACGTGTCCTGGACTTTATGCTCGCCCTCTCTCCTATTTTCTCCTCTCTCAGCCTACCGGAGAGAGAGGAAGTTTTAAACCGGTTTCGCCCCCTTAAGATTCCTGAAGACACCTTCGTCTTTAAAGGGGGAGAACCTTCCCACTGTCTCTATATGATTCAAAGCGGCGAGGTAGAGATCTTTATTCAAGGCCGCAGGAAAAAGAGGGTCGTTCTGGGTCGATTGGGAAGCGGTCATCTCTTTGGAGAGATCGGGGTGCTTCTCAATACCCCTCGAATGGCCTTTGCCAGGACGACCCAGCCATCGAAATTGTTGGAATTGGCAAAAGAGGATTTTGACGACCTCCTCCGCTTGTTTCCGAAGCTTCAATCCGTAGTGAAAGAAATCTCCTCAAAACGCCTCTCCCGAATGAAGGAGATCCTCTCCCAGGAGTCGGTGGAGAGGGCAAAGGAGCCAATGGTGTGAAGGAATTGATTCAGGTTCAGCAACTCTTCAAGTCCTTTGGAAACGGGGCAAAGAAGGTCGAGGTCCTGAGGGGAATTGATCTCACTTTTTTCCAGGGGGAAATGGCCGCCATTGTAGGCGCCTCCGGTGTGGGAAAGACGACCTTACTCCATATCCTGGGGACGATTGACCGGCCCACCGCTGGAAAGGTGCTTCATGGAGGAAGAGATATTTTCACCCTGAATGAAAAGGACCTCGCCCTTTTTCGAAACCGGGAGATCGGATTTGTCTTTCAATTCCACCATCTCCTCCCGGAATTTAATGCCCTTGAGAATACGATGATGCCCTGTCTCATCCAGTCCATTTCAAACAAGGAGGCCGCCCTTCGTGCTGAAGCCATCCTCACCCTCGTGGGTTTAAAAGAACGCCTCTCCCATAAACCGGGGGAGCTCTCCGGAGGAGAACAGCAGAGGGTGGCTGTGGCCAGGGCCCTGGTTCTGGAGCCGAAAGTCCTTCTGGCCGATGAGCCCACAGGAAATCTCGATACCAAAACAGGAGAGTCGGTCTTTGCCCTTCTCCAGGAACTCAACCGGATCAAGGGCGTCACGCTCATCATCGTGACGCACAACCCGAATCTGGCCGCTCAAATGCCACGCCAGATTCTCCTCACCGACGGAAAAGCCACCGGCTGAAAGGATATTCTATTTACCCCGTTAGAAAACCCCACCGTTTCTAACGGGGTTTACAAAAGGGAAAGGATTTGATATGGAAGATGGAACCCAAACCGAAAGAGGAGCCAATAGGAACGGAAATGGGAAATAGGATTAGAAAAAGTATCGGGATCTCTCTTGTTCTCCTTCTGCTCTCCATCGGGATTTGCAGTGGATCGGAGGAGGTCATCCACAAGATCACCATCCTTGGAAATGTGAAGGTCGAAGAAGGGGTCATCCGGGCGGCGGTAAAGAGCCGGGAAGGAAATCCCTTTTCCGCCGACCAGGTCCGGGAAGATCTCCGCTCCGTCTTCGGTCTGGGCTACTTCTCCGATGTCCAGGTCGATATCAAGACCACCCCGAAGGGCAGAGAGATCATCTTTATTGTGATGGAGAAGCCTTCCATCAAGGAGATTCTCATCACCGGAAATCAAAAGGTGAAACTCGATGACGTCAAGGAGAAGGTGACCCTCACCACACGCACCATTCTCAACCTCGAAAAGGTGAAGGAGAACGGAGAACAGATTCGAAGGCTCTACTTCTCCAAAGGGTATTATGGAGTGAAGGTGGAGCATAAGATCGACTATCTGGAGACCAATGAGGCTGTGGTCACTTTTCAGATCGAAGAAGGAGTCAAGGGACATATTAAAAAGATCGTCTTCAAAGGAAACAAGAACATCAAATCCTCCGATCTGAAGAAGATCATGCTGACCAAACAGAGGAACATCTTTTCCATTATCACCAAGACCGGCATCCTCGATGAAGACATCCTGAAAAATGACATCCAGATGCTGGCCGCTTATTCCATCGACCATGGCTACCTCGATGTGAAGATCCTTGAACCTAAGATCGATCTACAGGATCCCAAAAAGATACAAATTGAGATCGAGATTACGGAAGGCCCTCAATATCGCTTCGGAGAGATCGACTTCAAAGGGGATGTCCTGACCACAAAGGAGGACCTCTTCAGAAGCATCAAGATCAAACGAAACGCCATCTATAGTACCTCAGCCATCCGGAAGGACATCAGTGCCCTGACCGAAAAATTTGCCAACCAGGGCTACGCCAATGTAGAGGTTTTGCCGGCCACCTCCACGGATGAGAAAAATCTTTTAGTCCACCTGACCTTTGAGATCGAGGAAAAGAGACAGGTCTCTTTTGAGAAGATTCACATTGTGGGCAATACGAAGACCCGTGACAAGGTGATCCGCCGGGAACTCCGGGTGGCGGAAGGAGAACTCTACAGCGCCACCGGCCTCAGCAAGAGCAAGGATCGATTGAAACGGACAGGTTTCTTTAAGGAAGTGGAGGTGACCACCAGTCGGGGAAGCACGGAGGATAAAACCAATCTTGAGGTCAAAGTGGAAGAGGCGCCCACCGGCGCCCTCAGCTTTGGCATGGGTTACAGTTCAATAGAAAATGTGGTGGGCTCAGCCTCCATCTCGGACCGGAACCTTTTTGGCCTGGGTTACTACGGACTTCTCAAATTCAGATTGGGCTCGGAGACCCGCGACCTCAGGTTCAGTTTCACGGACCCCTACTTTCTTGGATATAACTTTGCGGGGGGCATTGACCTCTACAATGAGAACCGCGAGCTTGATACCTATTCTTATAAAATTCTGGGAGGAGGTATCCGCTTCGGAAAGGAACTGACCGAGAAGATCAGGACCGATGCCATGTATAAACTGGAGAGGATCAAAATCTTCGATGTGAGCTCGGATGCATCCCGATTTATCAGAGAGCAGGAGGGAAGTAAAGTGACGAGCGCCCTTTCTTTCAGTCTAGCCATGGATACCCGGAACGATTACTACAATCCCACCAAGGGGGCCCGTCACAGCATCTCCATTCAAAACGCAGGGGGGATCCTGGGAGGAGACAACTACTTTGTGAAGACGGTGGCAGATACCAGCTGGTTCTTTCCCCTCCCTCTGAAAACAGTGCTCAACCTCCGGGGAAAGGTGGGGTTCGTCGAACCTTATGGCGGCAGAAAGGTTCCCATCTACGAGAAGTTTTATGTAGGCGGACTCCAAACGGTGAGGGGATTCGAATACGGCATGGCCGGTCCCTTTGATGTGAACAAGGAGCCCCTGGGCGCAAAGAAGATGGTATCCTTCCAATCCGAACTGATCTTTCCCCTTGCCGCGGAAATCGGTCTGAAGGCGGCGATCTTCTGGGATGTGGGCAAGGGGTTTGATCGATTCAGCGACATCACGCCGTTGAAGACAGGAGTGGGAGCCGGGATACGTTGGTTTTCACCTTTCGGTCCTATCCATATCGACCTCGGGATCAATCCCAATCCCAAACCTGGAGAGAAAGGGAAGGTCTTTGACTTTACGGCAGGAACCGTCTATTAGTCCTCCATTTTTTCAAGGAGGGAGATATGAAAGGCATCATTGATCAAATCTTAAGAAAAGGAGTAGGGACAATGAGAAGTAAAACAATAGCGATCACAGTTGGAATCTTCATCGTGCTGGGATGGTTGGGATCGGCATGGGCTAACAGCCTGAAGATCGGCGTTGTCGATATCCAGAAAGCGGTCAATGAATCCAACGCAGGAAAAGAGGCAAAAAAGGTTGTGCTCAAAGAGGTCGAGAAATCTGAGCGCCTCTTGGTTGAGAAGCGGAAAGAGCTTCAGACGATAAAGGAATCTCTCGACAAGCAGGCCCCGATGCTCAATCCGGATGTCCGCGCAAACAAAGAGAAGGATTTTCAGAACAAAGTCCGGGAATTTCAGCGATGGCAGGAGGACACCCAGAATGAAATCAATCAGAAAAAGATGGAGATGGAGCGGAATATCTCCATCGGACTGATGAAGACCATTCAGAAATTGGGAGAGGACGAGGGTTATACCATGATCATGGAGTTGAGCATCGTCCTTTTTGCCACCAAGACCGTCGATATCACCGATCGAGTGATTAAAATCTACGATACTCAGAAAAAATAAAAGAAATCCGAAATTCTAAGCACGAAGCCCTAATCATGGATTAAATCGTTTAGGATTTAGAAATTTGGATTTAGGATTTAACAGCGATTTTAGGAATAAGAATGAAGAAACGTCTGAAGGAATTGGCTCAGCATGTGGGCGGGGTAGTCATCGGAGATGGGGAGGTCGAGATTTCTGGTGTGGCCTCCATCGATGAGGCTCAACCCGGAGAAATCACCTTCATCGCCACCTCCAAGTATCTCCGTAAGCTAAGCGAAACCAAGGCTTCTGCGGTCATTGTCTCAAAAGAAGTTCAAGCCACTGATAAACCCCTGATCTGCACGGCCGACCCTCATCTCGCTTTTGTAAAGATCCTCACCCTCTTCTTCGCCAAACCTTATCAACCCAAGGGAATCGATCCCAATGCCCGGATCAGCCCCACCGCCCAGTTGGGCAAAGACCTCACCATCTACCCTTATGTTCATATCGGAGACCGATGCCGGATCGAAGACCGGGTCACCCTCTACCCGGGCGTCTATGTGGGTGAAGACTCTGTCATCGGAGAGGATTCCGTTCTCCATCCCAATGTCTCCGTCTATTCGGGCTCAGTCATTGGACAGAGGGTTATCCTCCATAGCGGCGTGGTGATAGGGGCTGACGGATTCGGATTTGTTAAGGATGGGAAGACGAATGTGAAGATTCCCCAGGTGGGACGGGTCATCATTGAAGACGATGTCGAAATCGGAGCCAATTCTACAATCGATCGTGCCGCCTTGGGTCAAACGATTATCCGGAGGGGAGTGAAGATCGATAACCTCGTCCAGGTGGCTCATAATGTGGAGATCGGCGAGGATTCGATCATCGTTGCCCAGGTCGGTATTGCCGGCTCGACCAAAATCGGGAAAAATGTGATTCTCGCCGGACAGGTGGGAGTGATCGGTCACATTGAGATCGGAGACAATGTGCAGGTGGGAGCCCAATCCGGAGTGGGCCAGAATCTGCCTCCCGATCAGGCGTTTTCAGGATCTCCTGCCTTCCCCCACCGTGAATGGCTTCGCGCGGTCAATATTTTTCAGAAATTACCCGAGATGAAAAAGACCCTCATCCGGATAGAAAAACGTTTAAAAGAACTTGAAGAAGCCATCTCTTTAAAAGGGAAGGAGAAATAGATGATCGACATCAGAGAGATCATGAACATACTCCCTCATGCCTACCCTTTCTTGCTGGTGGACCGAATTGTGGAGATGGAGCTTGGAAAGCGGATCGTGGGCATCAAGAATGTCACCTATAACGAACCTTTCTTTCCTGGCCATTTTCCCGGTCGGCCGATTATGCCCGGAGTCCTGATCGTTGAGGCAATGGCTCAGACTGCCGGTCTCCTCGCCTTCAAATCCATGCCAGAGGAGGAGAATCAGAAGAAGCCGGTCTTTTTTTTAGGAATGGATAATGTGCGGTTCAGAAAGCCGGTCATCCCAGGAGACCAACTCCGTCTTGAACTCGAGGTCACCCGCCAACGTCAGTCGATATGGGGGTTCAAGGGAAAGGCTTTTGTCGACGGGAAACTGGTGGCGGAGGCAGACCTTCTGGCCATGATGGGAGAGGAGAAATGATTCATCCTACAGCGATCGTCGATCCAAAGGCTGAAATCGATGGGGGAGTTGAAATCGGTCCCTACTCGATCATCGGAAAAGATGTCCTCATTGGAGAGGGAACCAGGATCGGCCCTCATGTGGTCATTCGGGAGGGAACGACGATTGGGAAACGATGCCAGATCTTTCAATTCTCCTCCATTGGAGAGGCCCCCCAGGCAGTTGCCTATAAGGGAGAGAAGACCTCTCTCATCATCGGGGATGATAATATCATAAGGGAATTCGTCACGTTCCATCGTGGCACAGTCAAGGGTGGGGGAAAAACCGTCATTGGCGACCGCAATTTTTTCATGGCTTACTCCCATGTGGCCCACGACTGTCAGATCGGCCATCAGGTTGTCATGGCCAATGGAGCCACCCTGGCAGGACATATCGTGATTGAAGACTATGCCGTCATCGGCGGTCTTTCAGCCATCCATCAATTCTGCCGGATAGGGGCCCATGCCTTTATTAGCGGTCTCACCGGTGTGGTGCTCGATATCCCTCCTTATATGCTGGCCGCAGGAAGCCGGGCGAAACTGTTCGGCCTGAACACCGTGGGACTTAAACGCCAAAACTTTCGTCAAGAGACCATCAGGGCTTTGAAGACAGTCTACCGCATCATCTTTCGATCCGGTCTGAGACTGGAGAAAGCGATACAAAAGGTGGAAGAGTCTGAAATCTCTCAGATACCGGAGGTCGAACACCTCATCCGCTTCATCCAGCAGACCAAGAGGGGGATCTGCCGATAAGTGAAAAAGGTCAAGGTGGGTGTGGTCGGTGGGGGTTACTTCGGCCAATTCCATGTAGAAAAATATTTGAAAATGGAAGGGGCGGAATTGGTGGGGGTGGTCGATATCGATCCTTCCCGTTGCAGGGAGATTGCAAAACGATACCCTGTTCAATACTTCTCCCGTCACTCCGATCTCTTCGGTAAAGTCCAATCCGTCTCCATTGCCGTACCCACTCCCCTTCACCACTCCATCGCAAGAGATTTCTTCCTTCAGGGGATTGATGTCCTTCTCGAGAAACCCATCGCCGGCACACTTGAGGAGGCCGATGAGCTGATCGCCCTGGCGGAGTCGAGAGGCCTCATCCTGCAGGTGGGCCATCTGGAGCGATTTAACGGAGCCCTCCTCGCAGTGGAAGGAATGATCCGGAATCCTTTCTTAATTGAATCTCAAAGACTGGGCCCTTTCTCGGGAAGAGGAGCCGAGGTGGATGTGGTCCTGGATCTGATGGTCCACGATATCGATATCGTTTTGAACCTGGTCAACTCAAGGGTGAAGCATCTTGATGCGACGGGCCTCCCCATTCTCACCCCTCACTTCGATGTGGCCAATGCACGAATCGAATTCGAAAATGGGTGCAGGGCCAATCTGACCGCCAGCCGGGTATCAAAGGAGAAGACGCGTAAAACCAGAATCTTTCAGCCCGATGGAACATTGACGATCGACTACCTCTCCCAGAAGGCCTTTTCTTCTAAAAAGGTGATCCGGCCTGAAAAGGACCTATCTCCTGAAATGCGGGTAGAGGAGGTTCCGGTCAGAAAGGTCGATCTTCTCGAGGAGGAGATTCGCTCCTTCCTTCAGAGAGTGAGAGATCGAAAAGAGGCAAGGGTCTCCGGCAGGGATGGAAGGCAGGTCCTGGAGCTCGCCCTCCGGATCATCCGCAAGATGGAAGAACGGTTCAACCATAAGACATTGGGATAAATGAAATCCAAAAAGATCATGCTTGTTGCCGGAGAAGTCTCGGGAGACCTCCACGGAGCCCATCTCGTGGAGGCCATACAGGAGATCGATCCAGACATTGAGTTTTTCGGTGTCGGCGGAGAGGGCCTCGAAAAGAGAGGGATGAAACTTCTTCGTCATGTCCACTCCCTTTCGGTCGTCGGGATCTCAGAAGCCTTCCGTAAACTCAGAACCGCCCTCAAGGCGCTTCAGGAGCTGAAAGAAGCGATGGAGCAGGAGAGGCCGGATCTGGTCATCTTGATCGATTACCCGGAATTTAACCTCCGGCTCGCCAGAATCGCCCGTCAAAAAAGGATTCCCGTCCTCTACTATATCAGCCCACAGATATGGGCCTGGAGGCCCGGAAGGGTCAAATCGATTGCAAAGCTTGTGAGGAAGATGGTCGTCCTCTTTCCTTTCGAAGTTCCTCTCTATCAGGCCGCAGGAGTTGATGTGGAGTGGGTGGGGCATCCTCTCCTCGATATCGTCAGGCCCTCGCTCCCAAGAGAAGAGGCCCTTGAACAGTTCGGTATCGATCCTGAACAAAAGACCATTGCCCTTCTTCCCGGAAGCCGGATTGAGGAGGTGATAAGGCTTCTTCCTCCCATGCTGACCTCCGCTGCCCTTCTCCAGAGGGCGATCCCAAAACTTCAGTTCATCCTCCCTTTAGCTCCGGGCATCTCCGGAACCGATCTCCATCCCATCTTAAGAGATACCTTCGTCCCTATCACCGTCGTCAATGGGTTTAGTTATGATGTAATGGCTCTCTCCGACCTGATTATCACCGCCTCCGGAACAGCGACCCTTGAGGCCGCCATTCTCGGGAAACCGATGGTCATCGTCTACAAGGTCTCTTCTCTCAGCTACTGGGTTGCCAGGGCGCTGATCCGGGTGAAACATATCGGGTTGGTCAATCTGGTCGCAGGAAAGGAGATCGCCAGAGAGCTTCTCCAGAAGGACGTCAACCCTGAGAGGATTACCGAGGAGGCTCTTCGCCTCTTGAAAGATCCGGTTCTTTACGAAAAGACCATCGAATCGATGGCAGAAGTGCGTCAGAGCCTTGGAGAACCGGGCGCGGCCAGCCGTGCCGCCCGCATCGTTCTCTCCTTGCTGTATGATCGACAAGTATGATACCATTTTAGGTGTAAATGATTCTGTCATTGTTCATTGATCATTGAGAATTACTAATTGACCATCGAGAATTGCTATGGTTCTTTACCGCCGCCTTCTTCAACTTGCCAAACCTTACTGGATCAAACTGGTCCTGGCCATGGCCTGTATGATCTTCGTTTCCCTCCTGACGGCGAGCCAGGCCCTCCTGGTCAAGCCAGCCATGGATGGCGTCTTCTTCAAGAAGGAGGGAATTCCACCCGTCGTAAAGAATATCATCATCCAGCTTCGCCTCGGAGACTTGTTGCTCAAGAAGGATATGGAAATGCTCCTTCTGCTTCCGATTGCCATCATTCTCCTCTTTCTCCTGAAAGGGGTCTTCGATTACGGCCAGGCCTATCTGATGAACTTCGTTGGTCTGAGGGTGGTGGCCGACATCAGGGAGAGGCTTTACAACCACCTTCAGAATCTCTCCCTCTCCTTCTTCACCCGAACGCCCACCGGCGTCCTCATCTCCCGGATTACCAATGATGTGAATCTCGTCCAGGGATCGGTCTCCAATGCGATCACCGGCCTCATTAAAGATGTCGTGACCATTCTCGGACTGATCGTTGTGGTCTTCTACCAGGACTGGAAATTGGGAATCATCGCCGTTCTCATCTTTCCCATTGCCCTCATCCCCATCAAAGAATTCGGAAAGAAGCTCAGGAAATTTAGCAAAAAAGGGCTTCAGCGGATGGGGTTCATCACCACCTTTCTCCACGAGACGATCACCGGCAACCGGATCGTCAAAGCCTTCACTATGGAGGAATACGAGAAGCGCCGGTTCGCTGAAGAGAATGAACGATACTTCAGAATCTTCCTCAAGCGGGTGAAGATCAGGGCTCTCTCCCATCCCTTGATGGAATTATTAGGGGGAATCGGGATTGCCGTGATCATCTGGGTGGGCGGATACCGCGTCATCCGGGGAGAGATGACCCCGGGAACCTTCTTCTCCTTTATGACCGCATTGCTCATGCTCTATGCACCGATTCGCAATCTGAACAAGGTGAATCTCGAGGTGCAGGAAGGGCTGGCCGCCGCGGCAAGAGTCTTCGAACTCCTCGATACGGTGACGGAGGTCAGAGAGGAGAAGGATGCCCTTTTGCTTCCTTCGATTTCAAAAGGAATCGAGTTTAAAGGGGTCACCTTCAAATATGATGAAGCGCCGGTGCTCAAGGCGATCTCCCTCCATATCAGAGCGGGAGAGATCATCGCCATCGTCGGGATGAGCGGAGCGGGAAAGACCTCTCTCGTCAATCTCCTGCCTCGCTTCTACGATGTGGAGGAGGGCCGGATTCTGATTGATGGTTTTGATATTCGAAAAGTCACCTTGAAATCATTGAGGGAACAGATCGGATTGGTCACCCAGCAGACCATCCTCTTTAATGATACCGTCAGAAACAACATCGCCTACGGAAGCCTCATGCAATCGGATCAGGAGATCATCGAAGCCGCAAAAGCGGCCAATGCCCATGACTTCATCCAGAGGTTTCCTCAGGGATACGACACCCTCATCGGAGAAGGAGGGGCGAAACTCTCCGGCGGAGAACGCCAGCGAATCTCCATTGCCCGGGCTATCTTAAAGGATGCCCCCATCCTGATCCTCGATGAGGCCACTTCCTCCCTCGATTCCGACTCTGAAACCGAGGTTCAGATGGCCATGGACAGTTTAATGAGAGGACGAACGGTCTTTGTCATTGCTCATCGGCTATCCACCATCCGGAATGCTCATCGCATCATCGTCCTCTCCAATGGAGGGATTGTGGAGGAGGGAACTCACGAAGCGTTGATGGCTTTAAACGGAGAATACCGGCGGCTCTATGATCTTCAATTCAGAGATGACGGGATGAGGGGCTGGAAGTCAGTGAAGGCGAAAAAAATCTACTGATTTAATTTCGGATTTCGGAATTCGGATTTCGGATTTAATTCCGCAATTCGCAATCCGCAATCCGCAATCTGAATGATGTTTCTTAAGACATTAAAGAAGAAATTGGTTTCATGGCTGGGTCCCTGGCTTGCCTTCTGGATTATCAAGCTCACGGGCCGAACGATGCGGTTTGTCGAGATCCATCCGGAGATTCCGAGATCCTTCTGGGAGAAAAGAATCCCTGCGATCGGGGCCTGCTGGCATGGAAGGTTGCTGATGATGCCCATCATCTACAAGGGGAAAAAATTAAGCTTTCTTGTCTCTCCCCATCGGGATGGGCAGGTGATAGGAAAAGCGCTGAAGCGATTCGGGTTCCATGCTATTTTAGGTTCAACGACACGGAAAGGCTTTTCCGGTTTTAAGCAGATGGTCAAGGCTCATGAATCAGATATCGGTATTGTTCCAGATGGACCGAGAGGTCCGCGGCAACAGGTACAGATCGGTGTGATCGAGTTAGCCAGGCTGACGGGAAGACCGATCATCCCAGTTACATTTAATGCATCCAGAAGAAAGATTTTTAATACCTGGGACCGTTTTCTTCTCCCTTATCCTTTTTCCAGAGGGGTATTCATCTGGGGAGAACCGATTGTTGTGAATCCCAATGGAAATCGAGCCCATCTTGAGGAAAAGCGACTGCTTTTGGAAAGAAAACTAAACGAATTAACCGAGGAGGCAGACCGCTACTTCAATCAAAACAAAAGAAGTGTCTAAAGTTACGAGTGACTAAAGTTGATTTTTATTAATTTTAGTTCACTTTATTAACTTTAGTTCACTTTAGTCACCTTAGCTCACTTAACTCTGGTCCCATGATCTACTTCCTTTACAATGTCATTCTGACCTGTTTTTTAATCCTCTACATCCCCTACCTTTTTCTCCAAAGCCTCCTCTGGAAGCAACCTCAAAAACAACTCAAGGAACGATTGGGAAGTTTCCCGGATCTCTCCTCAAAAAAACCGATCTGGATTCATGCCGCATCTGTCGGAGAGGTCCTCTGTTCCATCCCTCTTCTGAAGAGGATCAAGAAGGAAGTTCCTAACTGTGAGATCGTTCTGACCACCATGACCTCCACGGGCAACGAGACGGCAAAGAAACTCATCCCTGAAGCCGACCGGATCCTCTTTTTTCCTATTGACCATCCTTTCACCATCCGAAGGGCCATTCGAAAAATCGGGCCCCGTCTCCTGCTCATTGCGGAGACGGAACTCTGGCCCAACCTCCTCCGTTCCTGCGGCAGAAAGCAAATCCCTGTCGTCATCTTCAACGGCAGGATCTCCGAAAAATCATTCCGGGGATACCTTCTCTTAAAATCTTTCTTTAAAAGATGTATGAAAGATATCTCCCTTTTTCTGATGCAGACAGGGGAGGATCGGAGCCGGATCATTGAGATCGGCGCTCCACCGGAGAGAACAGGGGTGGCGGGAAACATAAAATTTGACCAGGTCTTTCCATCTCTCACCAGGGAAGCAACGGTCGGATTGTCCGGATCCCTTGGCCTTCAAGGGAAAGAGACCATCCTCATTGCGGGTTCGACCCATCAGGGAGAGGAGGAGATCTTCATCCAGCTCTTCAAAGACTTGAGAAAGGTCCATCCCCATCTCATCCTCATCCTGGCTCCGCGCCATCTCGACCGACTGGATGAAGTGGAGAAACTTTTAAGAAACGAGGGCCTTTCATGGAAGAGAAGGGCGTCCCTTTCGGGTCAGGACCGAAAGGAGATCTCCGGCGTGATCCTCCTCGATACCATGGGCGAATTGATGAGGTTTTATAGCCTCGGGACACTCGTCTTCATCGGCGGAAGCCTCGTCCCAATAGGCGGCCACAATCCCCTTGAACCCCTCTTCTTTAAAAAGTGTGTCCTCTTTGGACCTCATATGTTTAACTTCCTTGAAATCTCCCGCCATCTGATAGCGGAAGGAGGGGCTATTCTTGTGAAAGACAAGGAGGGGCTCTCTTCTCAGTTGAAGCGACTTCTTTCCGATGAAAAGGCACGAAATGAGGTCGGAGAAAATGGTTTTCGATTTGTCCAGAAACATCGCGGAGCCACAGAAAGAATCTTTGAAAAAATTCGACCATTCCTTATCTGAATGTAGAATGAAGAATCCGGAATCATTCCGAATTTCGCATTCCGAAATCCGAAATTGAGATGACTCTTCGCCTCGATCAAATCCTTTATCAGAAAGAAAAACCATTGGGGAAAAGAATTCTCCTCTTTCCTCTCTACCTTCTCTCCCTTCCTTACGGGTGGGCAGTCCGGACAAGAACATTTCTTTACTCCCTCGGTCTGCTGAAGACAAAACGCCTTCCTCGCCCGGTCATCAGCGTCGGGAATATCACAGTGGGAGGAACCGGAAAAACCCCCCTGGTCATAGCTCTATCAGAAGGGCTGATGGAGAGAGGTATTCCCACTGCCATCTTGAGCAGGGGTTATCGTGGAAAGAAGGGCTCGGGCCCGCTCGTCACCGACGGCCAGAGGGTTCTTCTCTCTCCGGAGGAGTCAGGCGATGAACCCTTTCTCATGGCCAGTGTCCTAAAAGGCATTCCCATTCTCATCGGAAAAGATAGGTTGAAAAACGGAGAGATGGCTCTCGACCGATTCCCTGTCCTCGGCTTCTTGCTCGATGATGGCTTTCAGCATCTTCCTCTCCATCGGGATCTGAACGTCCTTCTCATCGACTCGCAGATCGGTTTCGGCGATGGTCACCTCCTGCCAAGAGGTATCCTGAGGGAACCCTTGTCACATCTTCGGGGAGCAGACCTCTTCCTCATGACGAAAGCAGAAGACCCCGAAGCCTGCCAATCTCTTGAATCAACACTTCGCGAAATTCATCCCTCCGCACCGATATTCCACAGCCATTACGAACCTGCCGGACTGATTCGCCCTGACGGAAAGTTTGAACCGCTCCATCTTTTAAAGGGAACGAAGGTTCTTGCCCTTTCCGGAATCGCTAACCCGGTTTACTTCTCTTCATTATTGAGAAAATGCGGAATGGAGGTAGCCGTAGAGATGATTTTCCCGGATCATCATCTCTACACCGCTCAGGATTTGACTTCTATCCTTGGAAAAGTTAAAGAGGCGGATTGGATTGTGACAACGGAGAAGGATATGGTAAAATTAAAAAGGTTACCCCTTGATCCCCTGCCCCTCCTATCCCTTCGGATCGAAATGAAGATATGGGAGGAGGAAGAATTTTACAAAAGGGTAATGAAAGTATTTGAGTTATGAGTTATGAGTTATGAGTTATGAATTTTAAGTTCATCGTTCATAGTTCATTGTCCATAGTTCATTGTTCATCGTCCATTATTTAAGGAGTGTAAAGAATGAGTAAACTGGTAAAGATCTTCGACACCACCCTTCGTGATGGAGAACAGTCCCCTGGCGCTACGATGAATGTGGCTGAAAAGGTGAGGATCGCCGAACAACTTGAAAAGCTGAATGTGGATATCATCGAAGCGGGCTTTCCCATCTCTTCGGAAGGGGACTTTGAGGCGGTCAAAGAGATCGCAAAAAAGATAAAACGCTCTCAGGTGGCCGCCTTGGCACGGACTGATCAAAAGGACATCAAGAGGGCTTGGGAAGCGGTGAAATTTGCCAGATTCCCAAGAATTCATACGTTCATTGCCACCTCCGATATCCACCTCGCCTATAAATTGCGCATGACCCGTGAGCAGGTCTTGAAAGAGGCGGTCCGGGCTGTCCGTTATGCGAAAAGCCTCTGTGAGAATGTGGAATTCTCTGCTGAGGATGCAACCCGGAGTGATGTCGATTTCCTGTGTCAGGTCTTCTCGGAAGTGATTGCGGCCGGTGCCACCACCATCAATATCCCTGATACGGTGGGCTACGCTGTTCCAACAGAATTTGGAGGGCTCATCCGGACCGTAAGACAGAGGGTGAAGGGATTTGAAAAAGCGACCTTAAGTGTTCACTGCCATAACGATCTCGGCCTGGGAGTGGCCAATTCTATTGCGGCCATTCAGAATGGGGCGAGACAGGTCGAGTGCACGATTAATGGAATTGGTGAGAGGGCGGGCAATGCCTCTCTCGAAGAAATTGTCATGGCCCTCCGGACCCGGAAAGACCTCTTCGGGTTTCAAACCCGCATCCTTCCGAAACATATCTTCATGACCAGTCGTCTCGTCTCCAAGATCACCGGAATGGTCATCCAGCCCAACAAGGCTGTGGTCGGGGCGAACGCCTTTGCCCACCAGTCAGGGATCCATCAGGACGGAGTCTTGAAGGAGAAACTGACCTACGAGATCATGACGCCGGAGTCCGTAGGAATTCCGAAAAGCTCGATCGTTCTAGGTAAACTTTCCGGAAGACATGCCTTTAGGGAAAGACTAAAAGATTTAGGATACCGTCTCCCCGAGGCCGATCTTGAAAGGGCCTTTGGTCGATTCAAACAGTTAGCCGACAAGAAACGCGAGATCTTTGATGAGGATATTGAGTCGATCGTTGTGGAAGAGATTCTCCGGATGCCTCACCGTTTCAAACTGGTCTACATCAACGTCGTCGCAGGAAATGTCACCGTGCCCACGGCTACCGTCCAGATGGAGGTTGATGGAAAGCTGATTCAGGAGGCAGGATTTGGCGACGGGCCTGTGGATGCAACCTTCAAAACGATCAAGAAGATCACCCGCACCAGATCGAAACTTCTGCAATTTGCCATCAATGCCATCACCAGTGGAACAGAGGCTCAGGGCGAAGTGACGGTCAGGCTGGAGGAGAAAGGCCAGACCGTGATCGGCCAGGGTGCGGACACCGATGTGATCGTGGCCAGCGCCAAGGCCTATATCAATGCCCTTAATAAGATTGAATTCAAGAAACAGAAACTGGTGGGAATGTAAAGGGCATTCGCAGGTTGAGGTTTAGGTTTAGGTTAAGATGAAGATTCATTTCTTTTCTTAACCTCGACCTCGGCCTTAACCTTTTTGTATTGTATAGGGTGGATATGAAGAAAAAGAATCCCATGACCATCACGGAAAAGATTCTTGCTGCCCATACGGGTAAAAAGGCGGTTTTCCCGGGCGAGCTGATCGATGTGCGGATCGACCTCGCCCTTGCCAACGATATTACCGTCCCCCTTGCCATCCAGGCCTTCAGGGAAATTGGAGTGGAGAAAGTTTTTAACCGGAACCGGGTCGTCCTCGTTCCCGATCACTTCACCCCGGCCAAAGACATCCCCTCTGCCGAGCAATGCAAAATTCTTCGCGAGTTCGCAAAGGCCCAGCGCCTCACCCATTTCTTCGAGGTCGGTCAGTGCGGAATCGAACATGTCCTTCTTCCCGAAAAGGGTCTCGTCCTTCCGGGAGAGGTCGTGATCGGTGCGGACAGCCATACCTGCACCTATGGAGGTCTTGGCGCTTTTTCAACCGGTGTGGGAAGCACGGACCTCGGAGCGGCCATGGCAACCGGAAGGCTCTGGCTCAAAGTTCCGGAGAGCCTTAAACTCATCTATCATGGGAAATTAAACCCCTGGGTTTCGGGAAAGGACCTCATCCTCGCAACCATCGGTGATATCGGAGTGGATGGCGCCCTCTACCAGGCCATGGAGTTCTGCGGAGAGGCCATACGGAAACTTCCCATGTCAAGCAGGTTCACCATGGCCAATATGGCGATCGAGGCCGGCGGAAAGAACGGGATCATCGAACCGGATGAGATCACCCTTCAATTTATCAAACCCAGAGCAAAAAGGCCTTATAAGATCTACCGCAGTGATCAAGACGCACACTATGCGAATGTAAGGGAATACGATGTCTCAAAGCTTCACCCACAGGTGGCCCTTCCTCATATTCCCTCCAATGTGAAGGATGTGAGGGAATGTGGAAAGATTGAGATCGATCAGGTGGTGATCGGCTCCTGCACCAATGGCCATCTCGACGACTTAAGAATCGCAGGAAGGCTTCTGAAGGGAAGAAAGATCGCCCCCTCCTTGAGGCTCATCATCATCCCGGCGACTCAGGAGATTTATCGGCAGGCTTTGAAAGAAGGCCTCTTCGAAATATTTCTTTCGGCAGGTGCGGCGATCAGCACACCCACTTGCGGTCCCTGCCTCGGAGGCTATATGGGTGTGCTCGCAGAGGGGGAAAGGGCGCTGGCCACGACGAATCGCAATTTCCGTGGAAGGATGGGCCATGCCGGAAGCGAAGTCTATCTTTCCAACCCTGCTGTTGCCGCAGCAAGCGCCATCAAAGGAAGAATCTGTCACCCCGAAGAAGTAGTTAAAAAAGGGTCCTAGGGTTCAAGGGTTCCAGGGGTCCAGTGATGGCTTAAAAAAATGTTATTAGAAGCGACCTATTTGAAATGATTGTAGTGTTAATTTGAAGTTAAGCTTTTCACTCGAACCCTCGACCCCTTGAATCCTTGAACCCTCTGGAGAAGCAAACAATGAAACTCGAAGGAAGAATCTGGAAATTCGGTTCGGATGTTGACACGGACGCCATCATCCCCGCACGTTACCTCAACCAGTCCGATCCAAAAGAACTGGCAAAACATGCGATGGAAGATGAGCGACCGGAGTTTATAAAAGAAGTGAAGAAAGGGGATATCCTGTTAGCGGAAAAGAACTTCGGATGCGGTTCCTCCCGTGAGCATGCCCCTATTGCCCTGAAGGAGTCAGGCATCTCCTGCATCATCGCCAAAAGTTTCGCCCGAATCTTTTTCCGCAATAGTTTCAACCTGGGTCTCCCCCTCCTCGAATCTCTGGAGGCTTCGGAAGTGATTAAGGGCGGAGACCGGGTTCGAGTCGACCTCAACACGGGCGAGATCTTCGACCTCACCCAGCGAAAAAAAATCTTCGCAAAACCCATCCCCCCTTTCATGCAAGAACTGCTCAGAGACGGAGGCCTCATCCCCCACCTCCGAAAAAAGAGATTAAAGAGAAAAAGGTAATTTGGGATTTCTGGAAGACTGCTCTTCACTACTCAAAATTTCTTTACTAATATCTCCCTCTCAGAATAAAGTGACAAAAATTGGACGTAAATGGTTAAAATTCCCCAAAACCTATGGACTTTTCAACTTTAAAAGACACTCAAAAAATTTTTAAATTCGCTTTAACCCTCGAATTTCACCTTCACTTTCCGAGTTCTCAATAAAATATCCTCCATGGATATTCTGAATTTCAAATACTTATTTTTTTCAAGCATAAAACTATACTTCCTTAAACAAGTCGTTCCATTTAGAAAGCACTTTTTTACGTAGTTCTGGTGCGGCCACATTGATCGGTGGAAATTGATCCTTCCAATGATAAGGCTTGCAGGCGTTTATGAATACCTTGGCGGTGGTATAATCTTTTCGAGCTCGTTTATCAGGATTAATCATCGGGTCGAGTGGGCTAGTTAAAAAGCCAGGCACTATGTGGATATATTTCTCTGGATCACAGCGAGTAGAAACAGCCCAAAGTACCTCGTCCAAGTTTGAAGGATCGATGTCTTCATCTACCGTGATGATGTACCGGCCGGTACAAGCTCCACCCTGCAAAAAAGCCCCTGCCAAGGTAGCCACCTGTTTGGCGTGGCCTAAATATCTCTGTTTTAGGGATATGACAGCAATAATTCGGTTTCCGGGCCCATGCACATACACCCCTTTGATATCCATCATTCCAGCTTTCTCTAACTGATTCCAGAGGAATGTGGCCGTATGGATGGGGATGGGAAACCATGTATTGACCGGTGGTTTTACTGGAGGCTGACCAAAAAGAATGGGATTATTCCGATGGTAGAGGGTCTCAATATGGACAACGGGTTCAGTTCGAGTCCCTGATGCATAATAGCCTTGCCATTCACCAAAAGGCCCTTCCGGCCGGCTATCCACTTCAGGCGGTGGAGAGAATCCGCAGGCCACAATTTCAGCAGATGCCGGGATAGGAAGGCCAGTTCCTGGATCGATCATGACCTCAACCCCTTTCCCTTTGATATACCCGGCCATTTCGTACTCAGATACACCCCATGGAAGACTAATTGTTGAGATTGCAAAAAGGATTGGATCTTGGCCAAAACACATAGCCACTGGACAGGGTTTACCCATTGCCCAATATTTTTCCCTCATGATCGTGGCGTGTTTCCCAGGTGATGCATAAAATGCCAAGGTGGTTTTATCCTGAATCATGACTCGGTAGGTGCCGCAATTGACCCATCCATCCTCAGGGTCCCGAGTTATTGTAACAACTCCTGTTCCAATATAGCGGCCGCCATCGTGAGTATGCCATTTTGGAGTAGGAAATTTATAAATATCGATCTCATTTCCCGTTAGCACATTCTCTTTTATTGGACCATTTTTAACGATCACGGGTTTGATAGGCTTATACTCATTCCACCTATTTTTCCACTCTGAAACGCATTCCAGATCAGTCATGTCTTCTCGAAAACCAAAAGCCAATTTCTGTCCAACTCTGTGATGCAACAAATTAGTAGCCACTCGGAAGCCTGGGGGATAATCCTTGATATTATCAAAGATCAATGCTGGCCCCTGTCTTTCAGCCATAAGTTCATTAATAGTTCCTATTTCGAGGTCCCAATCAGCCCCATTGACCACACGAAGTCTTCCCATTTTTTCTAAAGTTTCTAAAAATAATCTCAAGTCATCTGACATGTAAAATGTTTCTCCTTTCTCTAGAATTTCATATCATGAAACTATATTTCAAATTCATTCTTGTCTACCACACTGTTATTTTCTTGTCAAGAAAAAAATCATTTCTTCAGACTTTAGGTAGAACCGCTCTAATACTTTGAAATTATTGTAAATGTTTTTATATTCGAAGAATTCTTTGACAACCTAACTTGGGGTTAAAAAATGTTTATTATTGACAAGATACACTTTCTTGTGATAGAAATGAAATCCGGTGCCATGATATGAAAAGACAAAAAATAGAAAAAAGGCTTAATATATATAAGGTTCAAGCCTTGGATAGAGCTTTGGATATTCTTGATTCTTTTTCATTCCAAAAAAGAGAATTTACCTTGACCGAAATATCTCAGCTCACTGGCTTGAACAAAACTACAGCTAAAAGATTAGTTTCGAACTTAACCAGCCGAGGTTATTTGCGGCAAGATACTGAATTGAAGCGCTACCAATTAGGCTTGCGCATGTTTGAGTTAGGAGGAATTGTTTTTTCCTCTTTTTCGTTGCGAAAGGCCGCAACCCATCCTATGTCCCAACTTCAAAATACCACTGAGTGTACTGTTCTCTTGGGGGTAGTAATGGATGATCAGTTGGTTTATATGGATAAAAGAGATGGAATCGGGATGATACGTATCTCATCAGATATAGGGTGGAGGAGACCTTTGCATTATGGGATGTTGGGTATGGTTTTAATGGCACATCTTCCTCCTGATAAGGTCAATGATATTCAAAAAAAATACCCTTTAACAGCACACACCATAAATTCCATTACCGATCAACATGCTTTTAGTCTTCGTTTGGAGAAGATTCGTAAGGAAGGTTGTGTCATCGAGTGGGAAGAAGCGGTTGAAGGAATAGTAGGTATAGCCGCACCCATCAGAGATTACTCACGTCAAGTCGTGGCCGCCTTGGGAGTTGCTCTGTCTAAAGGTCAGCCTAACTTAGAGAAAAAGTTACAAGAGACTGCGGATTTGGTTAAAAGAACTTGTGATGAAATTTCCTCTAATTTGGGATACTTAAAAATTTAAAGGGTATAAGGAGATGAAAAAAATTATTGCTTTGGTTGGTACACTGGACACCAAAGGTCCCGAAATAAATTTTGTTAGTAAAATTATTAACGAAAGAGGACATGAACCATTTATCATAGATATAGGGGTGTTAGGAGATGTTAAAATCCCTGTTATGATTACACGTGACGAGATTTCGAGGGCTGGAGGTTCCACTTTAGAAAAACTTATCGAAAAGGGAGATGAAAATGAAGCAGGTATGGTCATGGCTAAAGGGCTTAAGTCGATTGTTTTAGAGATGGTGGAGAAGGGAGACTTACATGGCCTGCTGGCCATAGGTGGAGGTCAAGGATCTATAAACGCTGCCCCAACATTACAAGCCTTGCCGCTCGGTTTTCCAAAAATCTTGGTTTCTACGAAGGTAACTCAAGCCGGGGCAGCACCTTTTGCGGGGAACCGAGACGTTACGTTAATGCCTTCTGTCGTGGATCTGGCCGGTCTAAATCGTTTAACCCGACGCATTCTGGCCAATGCTGCTGGAGCCATAATAGGTATGGTTGAAACTGAAGTGATTGATTCTGATCTCAGGCCCTTAGTGGTAATGAGTATGAACGGTACTGTCACAGGAAGTGCGCTTGAAGTAAAGAATGCCTTAGAGAATGAAGGATATGAGATCTTAGTTTTTCATACCATTGGCACAGGAGGCAGAGCATTGGAAGATTATGTTTCGTCCCACCCTGTGGACGCGGTCATTGAGTTCGCTGTAAATGAAGTTGGAAATGAGCTCTTTGGAGGGATGGCTTCAGCAGGACCTGATAGATTTGAAGCTGCTGGACGACGAGGAATTCCTCAAATAATTATACCGGGCAGTGCAGATTTTATAAATTTCCTTTCACCCCCCTCTGTACCTAAAAATCTAACTAAACGACCCATTCATTATCACAATCCGCAGGCTACCCTTGTACGCACGAACATTTCTGAAAATCGTCGACTTGGGAAGGTGTTAGCAGAAAAATTAAACCGTTCAAGAGGTAAAGTAACAGTTCTTTGGCCCAAAAAAGGCCTCTCATCGATTGATCTGCCCCAAAAAAGGCTCTACGATCCTAAAGCAGATAATGCGCTTCTTCAGTCTTTAATTAAAAATCTCAGAAAAGAAATACCAATTTTGCTTGTAGATACGGACATCAACTCTCCCTTTTTTGCAGAACAAGTAACGAAGACCTTCCAAACCATGATAACTAACTTCAAGAAAATTCCTTCTTGACAACATCCCCTCTTTTCCCATAATTATAGATTGATACAAAGGGGTATCTCAGAACAGGGGTGTTCAAAAGGCACCCCTTTTTGTATAATGCAAGTTCAAATTTCAAAATCTTAATGTCAAATGAATGTCAAAATCTAAAATTTTTGATATTTGAACTTTGACATTTGACATTTTCAACAAGGAGGCCTTGATGAAAAAAGAAAAATACAATGTGGCGGTAGCAGGAGCTACCGGTGCCGTCGGAAACGAGATGATCTCCATCCTCGCGCAGAGAAATTTTCCGGTTGATCGGCTAAAACTTCTTGCCTCTACGAGAGGAGCCGGCACAAAACTGGAGTTCAAAGGAAAGCAGTATACCGTTGAGGTCATGGACGAAAACTCCTTTGCCGGAATGGATATTGGACTCTTCTCTCCCGGAGGGTCGGTCAGCCAGAAGTTTGCGCCCATTGCCGGAAAGGCAGGCTGTGTGGTCATCGACAACACCAGCGCCTTCCGGATGGATCCAGAGGTTCCCCTGATCGTTCCGGAGGTCAATGCCCATGCCATTGCCGGGTATCATAAAAAGAATATCATCGCCAACCCGAACTGTTCGACGATCCAGATGGTCGTGGCGCTGAAACCCATCCATGATGCGGCCCGGATCAAACGGGTCGTCGTCTCCACCTATCAGTCAGTCTCCGGAACAGGAAAGAGGGCCATCAAGGAACTGGAGAACCAGGTCCTCGCCGTCTATAACCAGCAGGAGATCAAGAGAGAGGTCTATCCTCATCAGATCGCCTTCAATTGTCTTCCGCATATCGATGTCTTCCTCGAGAACGGTTACACCAAGGAAGAGATGAAGATGGTCAATGAGACGAAGAAGATCATGGAAGACGACTCCATCCGCATCACCGCCACCACAGTAAGGGTTCCTGTCTTCTATAGCCATTCCGAATCGGTCAATATTGAGACCGAGAAGAAACTGACGGCAAATGAGGTTCGGGAGATTCTCTCAAAGGCTCCGGGCGTGGTCGTCGTCGATAATCCGAAGAAGTCCGAATACCCCCTGGCCATCCACGCCGCTGGAAAGGATGAGACCTTTGTGGGAAGGATTCGTGAGGACGAGTCCATTCCCAATGGGATCAATATGTGGATCGTTTCGGACAACATCCGGAAGGGCGCCGCGCTCAATGCCGTCCAGATCGCAGAACTCCTGATCCAGAAGTACCTGTAACACATGGAGGTGAAAAGGAGAAAAGAATATGAAAGGGCATAAAGGAATAGCTGCCTTGATATTTTCTCTGACATTGATTTTTACGCTCTGTGCTTCCCTTGCTTTTGCGGCGGCCAAATCCCCCTATAAGATCGGGGTCAATCTCGAGCTGACCGGTCCCTGGGCAGAGGTCACCAAGACGTTGAAGAATGCCATGGTGATGGAAGTGGAGAAAATCAACGCCAAGGGCGGCATCAACGGACGCCCTCTGGAGCTGGTCTTCGAGGATAATGGTTTCGATGTGGGCAGGGCCGCGGCCAACATGACCAAATTCACCCGGGACAAGGAGATCCTCCTGGTCGTTGGCCCTTTTGAGGATAACCTCCAGGCCACGACCCGGGCCATCGCCGAAAGGGAGAAGATCACCAATATCATCATCTGCCCTTCCAATCCCATGGTTCGGGACCTAAAGCAACAATTGGCATTCAACATCGCCCAGAGTGATATCATCGTCTCTCAGAAACTGGTTGATCTTTCTCTGGCCAGAAAATATAAGAAGGTTCTGGTATTCCATGGCGCATGGCCTCTGGCCCAGAGTTTAGCCGAGAATTTCAAACGCTTCGGCGAGGCAAAGGGGATCAAGGTGATCATCTCCCCGGAGACTCATAAACCCGTAGACATCGACATGACGCCTCAGCTCACCAAAATGAAACCCACCATCCAGAAGGAGAAGGTGGATGCCTTTTATGCCTGCACCGGAGGCCCTCCGGGCCCTATCATTACAAAGAACTTACGAGCCCTTGGAATCAAGACACCTGTTCTCGGAACCCATGCCTTTGGATTTGGCTTCATCATCGCTCTCGGCGGAGAGGCAATGGAAGGGGTGGAGTTTCCCTCAGCCAAACCCGTGGTCTTCGACCAGCTCGATGAGAACGATCCTGTTAAGCCTGTCAACATCGGTTTTGATAAACGCTGGACGCAGCGTTACGGAACCCCTTCCGACCAGATCGCCGGTTACGGTTATGACATCATCGGCCTGATCGAGGATGCCCTGAAGCGTAACAAAGGAAAGGTGACCCGCACCAGCTTCAGAGATGCCTTCGAAAATACAAAAGGATTCAAGGGGACGCACGGAATCTATCAGTTCAGCCCGACGGAGCATGATGGATTGAGCAAAAAGGATCTCGTCTTTGTCCGGATCGAAGGAGGGAAGTTCAAGCGGATTCAATTCCCCGGGTCTGAATAAGGCTTGACACCGGGTCTGAATAAGGCTTGAAGAGAGAAAAGAATAGGGGTAAATTGAAAGGGTGGATGGTCTTAATTGTTCCACCCTTTTATTTTGCAAACTGACGACACAACTATTTGACTATCAGACGATGAGACGACTTGACTAAACCCATCAGTTGCAAAAAACAATATCGAAACCGGGCGGGGGTGCTGGAAAAGCCTTGCAGCGACACCTTTGGAAGTTGGCTACATGCGTTTTTAGGCAAAACCAGGACTTCACCTAAAGTGAAATCCTCCGTAACCCTTCCTTTTCGAAAAATCCGCAATTGCAAGGGTTTGGAAGTACCCCTGCCCGGGTTCGATATTGCAACATCTGGGTAAAGACCAAATCTTATGGACATCTGGGACACTATTCCTCAGCTCCTCACATCCGGAATTACCTTCGGGGCCATCTATGCCCTGGTTGGACTGGGGTTCGTCACAATTGCAAGGGCTTCCCAGATCATCAACTTTGCACAGGGTGAGTTTGTGATGTTAGGGGGAATGATCACCTTCTTCCTTCTCAATCGGATCCATCTTCCCTATCCCTTAGCAGCCCTTCTCGCCGTTCTGATCGTCGTCCTCATCGGTTTTCTTCTGCATCTGCTCGTCATCTATCCCCTGAGGAAAGCCTCCCTTCCCATTCTCCTCATGGCCACTCTCGGAGCCTCTCTCTTCCTGAGCAGTACAAGCGCATTGCTCTTCGGCACCCTTCCGAAGGCTCTGCCTCCCTTCTCTGCCAGAGCGCCCTTCGAGATAGGGAATGTCTCCATCTCTCCTCAGAGCCTCTGGGTCCTGGTGGCCACCCTTCTGACATTATTCTCCCTCTATCTTCTTTCCCACCGCACCCTGCTGGGAAAGGCGATGGAGGCCAGTTCAACCGACCCACTCGGAGCTGATCTCACGGGGATTTCAAGAAACCTGATGATCTTTCTTGCCTTCGGTGTAAGTGCAGGCATCGGCTCCGTGGCAGGAATCTTTATCACGCCCATCTTCTATGTCAGTTATTATTCCGGAACCCTCATAGGGCTGAAGGGATTTATCGCTGCGGTCTTGGGAGGCTGGGGAAAGCATAGCGGCGCCATTCTTGGAGGGTTTGCCCTCGGAGTCGTGGAGTCTTTGAGTGTGGCTTTCATCCCTTCGGGTTATAAGGATGGAGTTGCCTTCGCCATTCTTCTGCTCATTCTCTATTTCAGACCGAAAGGAATTCTGGGTTCACCCTTTATCGATAGCCGGCGATGGTAGATCAAGTTCATAAAGAGTTCAGAAAGAGAGACCTCCTCTATTCCGGAGCCCTTTGGCTTCTCTCGCTCATCCTTCCCGATCCTCAGCTCCACTACAGGAGGGAGTATCAATTCAGAAAGAGGGATCTCGTCTACTTCCTGACCATCATCGCGCTTCCTTTGATCTGGTCAGATCCGCATTTTCACCACATCATGGTCCTCGCGGGAATTCATGCCATTCTCGCCCTTGGACTGACCCTTTTTCTCGGCTATGCCGGACAGATTTCCCTCGGACAGGCCGCCTTCTTCGGAATCGGAGCTTATACCACGGCCATCCTCACCACCCGCTACAGCTTCCCTTCCTTACTGGCTTTCTGGGCATCCGGCCTCACAGCCTCCTTCTTTGCCTATTTCATCGGAAGACCCATCCTGAAATTGAAGGGGTATTTTCTGGCCCTGGCCACGCTGGGCTTTGGCGAAATCTTTCTCGTCATGGTGAGAGAGTCTCCTGGGCTTACAGGGGGGGTGATCGGAATTTTTGACATCCCTTACTTCTCACTTGCAGGATTCATCTTCGACACCTATCTCAAACAATACTATCTCATCTGGGGAGTTCTGATGGGATTGGTCCTCTTCTCAAAAAACCTGATTCGATCGAAAATGGGCAGGGCTTTCTTGGCTGTGGCCGCAAGCGAGGATGGAGCCTCTGCCGTTGGAATTGATGTCAGCCGGATCAAACTCAGTGTCTTTGTCATCGGCGCAACCTTTGCCGGATTGGCGGGAAGTCTCTTCGCCTCTGTGATGTCCACTGCAAATCCCGAGACCTTCAGCCTCAACCTCTCCGTCCTCATCGTCATGATGGTCATTCTCGGAGGTATGGGAAACCTCTATGGCCCCATCGTAGGAGCCATCTTTCTCACCTATCTGATTGACGGACTCAGCCGCTATCAGGAGTATAGCCTCCCCATCTACGGAGTGATCCTGATCCTCCTTCTCGTCTTCTTCCCGGACGGGATCGGAACGCGTTTGAGAGTTCGATTGATCTACTTGATCAGTTACTGGGGGAGAAAGAGGAGAAGGGAAAAGGTGGATCTCTGATGTTTCTGAGCGTTGAAGAGATCGTGAAGCATTATGATGGCGTCATGGCATTGAACCGGATCTCACTTCAGGTGCGAAAGGGAACGGTGAAGGGATTGATGGGCCCCAATGGAGCCGGAAAAAGCACCCTCTTCCATCTCATCAGCGGAATGGAGAAGCCTGATTCGGGAAGCATCTGCTTTAAGGAAAGAGAGATCACCGGCCTCCAGACCCATGAGATCTCCCGTCTCGGAGTTGGAAGAACATTTCAGACGCTTCAAGTCTGGGGGAATATGACGGTCGTCGAAAATGTCCTGACCGGAATGCACACGAGAATAAGAGGAGGGCTTCTCTACTCCAGCCTCTATCTTCCCTGGATCAGAAAAGGTGAAGAGGCGGCTATGAAAGAGGCCAAAGAGATCCTCGAACGTCTCGGCCTCTTCGGACGGTGGAAATGGTTCGCCTCCCAGCTCTCCTATGGTGAGCAGAGAAGGCTGGAGATCGCCCGTGCCCTTGCCGCAAAGCCCGACCTCCTCCTTCTCGATGAACCTGCCGCGGGTTTGACCTACCCCGAGGCAAAGCAGCTTGGCCTAACGCTCTCTCGCCTTAAGGAGGCTGGCCTCACCCTCTTCCTGATCGAGCACCATATGGGAATGGTGATGGAGATTGCCGATGAAGTGGCGGTGCTAAATAATGGCGAACTTCTTGCCGAAGGCCCTCCGGATGTGGTGAAAAAAGATCTCGGAGTAATCGAGGCCTATTCTCCAAGAAAATAAAAGCATTGGGTTAAGGTTAGGGTAAGGATGCCGGTTTCGTCTTTGGGTAAAGGCAATGGTTTTAAATTATTAGCCCTAACCCATTGTCCTTCTACCCCGCCTACCGGCAGGCAGGCAAACTGGCTTCATAGCCCTTACCTCTTAACCTTGCCTAATAGGTCATTTCCATTTTTTGAAGGTGACGAATCTTTCATGATGGATTATAAAGAATAAAAAGCAATGCTTAAAATAAAAAAACTGACTGTCCATTACGGCCCTTTGCCTGCTCTCAAGGAGATTTCCCTTGAAGTCGGAAGAGGAGAGACCATTGCCCTCATCGGCCCCAACAGGGCAGGAAAGACCACCCTGCTCCTCACCCTCTCCGGAATCCTTGAAACGACCGAGGGAAGAATCTACTTCGAAGAAGAAGACATTACCAATCTCAACCCCCATCAGATCGTATCAAAAGGCTTGATTCATATCCCCCAGGGCCGACACATCTTTCCCACCCTCTCTGTCCTCGACAACCTCCTTCTGGGCGCCTACACAAAAAGGAAAGAAAAGGAGGGGATTGAAAATGGCCTCGAAGAGGTCTATCACCTCTTTCCGAAATTGAGTGAGAGGAAGGATCAAAGGGCAGGGACACTGAGCGGCGGTGAACAGCAGATGCTGGCCATCGGCAGGGCGTTGATGGGAAGACCTAAACTATTGGTGTTGGATGAACCCTCTCTGGGCCTTGCGCCCCGGTTCATCGAAGAGATCTTTGCCACACTGAAAAAGATGAATCAGAACGGGCTTACCCTTTTCATCGTCGAACAGGAGATCCATCTCACCCTCTCCATCTCCCATCGCGGCTACCTCCTTAAAAACGGCCGTCTGATCAGAGAGGGGCCAGCCTCCGCCCTCCTCGAGAGCCAGGAGATCAAGGACCTCTATTGAGATTTTTGGGGTCGTCGGATAGTCGGTTAGTCAAATGATGATAAGACTATTGGACGATGAGACTATGTGACGACTAAACCCTTCAGTCCTGTTTTTTCCATCATGAGCTCGTAGAAACCTTCATCATCCAATCGCAACCGTTCTCCTAAAAGCTCCTCAACAAATGGGCCTGCCGCATAGACGGCCTTGGGAGAATCGGAAAGAATGGTTTTAAGGATGAGGTCGGCAATCAATTCCGGTCCCGGAATTGAGACATTAGAGAACAACTTTCCCATGCCAGAGCCATAGGCCTGATAGACAGGTTTGTAATCGGGAGCAGTTCTCGAGAGGAGATCTCCTGTTAATCGATTGGCTGTCTCATTAAATTCGGTCCCGATCATTCCCGGCCGGATTGTCACGACCCGAATGCCAAAAGGCCGGACCTCCAATCTTAAAGCATCACTGATCGCTTCCACAGCATGTTTGGTGGCAGAATAAGGGCCGCTCGTGGGAAAAGGAAACTTCCCCACGATGGAACTGAGATTGACGATCGTTCCCTTTCTCAGGCGACGCATCCCTGGAAGACAGGCCTGGGTGATCTTAATGAGGGCAAAGAGATTGACCTCAAAGAGGCTCTTCACCGCAGAGAGCGAAACATCCTCGAGGGCTCCCCGAAGGCTGAATCCCGCATTATTGATGAGGACGGTCACAGGCTCTGAGAGATTTAACAGTTCCTTGGAGAAATCATCCAAGGCCTGTGAATCAGAAAGGTCCACCGGTCTTGGAACGATATTCGGATTCTGCTTTGCGAGTTCATCGAGGCGTTCTTTTCTCCGTGCCGCCGCAATCACCTGAAAGCCCTCTTTAGCCAGCCTGATGGCCGTCTCTCTACCAATCCCACTGCTCGCCCC
>Ga0214473_10000956_pt1 | contig 39415 bp, 23 predicted proteins | sample RVTome_7_FD_203509 | JGI IMG/M metagenome (GOLD analysis project Ga0214473, IMG submission 203509) | Soil microbial communities from uranium-contaminated site in the Upper Colorado River Basin, Wyoming, United States - RVT98D197 | ecosystem: Environmental > Terrestrial > Soil > Contaminated >...
CACGGCGACGCCGTATCGAGCCCGATGACTTTCCATCGCTTGGTGCGCGCGTAAACGTGAGCATCCGGTTGGAACTGTGCAATCCCAAACCGCCGTGCCACAGTTACCGGATCTTCTTCGTGGGTATCGCCAAGCAATCGAAGTGAGGCGGGCTCGGTCGGGAACTCATAGCCCGGCAAGATTCCAAACTCGGCGAAACGGCGCAGGGGGTAGCCCGCGGAACGATCGTCGGCTTCCGTTCGCTGCCCATACTTGCCGGATTGTATCCCGAGCAACCGGGCCACAAGGTCACCAGCACGCGCGGCCGCATGTTTCTGGAGCAGGGACGCGGCATAGACGTCCAACGCTCGTCGCAGCTCTTTCACCTGGCGCGCAGTTCGATCGACGACGTCCTGGATCCGTTCTGGTAACCGCTCAACCCCGGCACGCAGTTTCGCTTCGTCTAGCCCGGCCTCCTGTAGCACCACCGCGCCGAACGCTTCGCGAGCCATCGCGATTCCGTGATCCATCATCGCACGGACACCTCCAGTAAGCGCGTCCACAATCTGTTGCTTGACCTCTCCTGTCGGCGAAACGTACTCCGCCATCTTGCTGGCGAGACCCGGTTGAGCGGCGCCAAACACAATCGCGTTCAAATGACGGAAGATCACATCGCGGTTGCCGAGAGCGAGGGCCGGCGCAGGGACCTCCCCGGCGATCATCTCCGTCGGTTTGTCATAGAAGTACTGATCGTGCGGTGTACTGCGGGCATACCCAACGACCAGACCGACTCGCGTCCTTCGTCCAGCGCGCCCACCCCGCTGCGCGTAGTTGTCTGGACGCGGCGGTACGTTTCGTAGCACCACCGCGTCGAGCCCACCGACGTCGATCCCCATCTCTAGCGTCGGCGAGCACGCCAGGAGGTTTAGTTTCGAGTCTGCATTGGTAGCCTTAAACTCTCGCTCCAGCTTAGCGCGGTCTTCGTTTGGAACCTGTGCCGTGTGTTCCGCTGCCACCAGTGGGATGTGCTCCGGCGCCCGAATGCGGCGCACTGACCGGTTCTCGTCAATCTCCGCATCAGACCACCGGATCAGCGCCCCGTGACACCGCGGGCATGGCAACCCGTTCCGCCCACAACCCATCGGCGTCGAGCAGACCGTGCAGTGCACGCGCTCAGCTTCGCTCAAGGGCTGCAGCACCAGGCGCTCCGCGTTCACTTGCAGTAGCCGGAAGCTGTTCTGCGAGCCGTACAGCTCCGCATCGACCAAAAAAGTGCCTCGCCGCAGGAACTGGAGCAGCAACCGCATCGTTTCGTCGTCAGGCTCCTTCCCACCGAACTCGCCCAGCAGATGTCGGAGGACACGCTCGACCCGAGGTCCCATCCCGCCCTTGCGGGGCTTGCGCCATGCGTTGTGCAACTTGATACCGTACGGCACCTCGCTGGTATCCATGAACGGGAGCACCTCTCCCCCCTTGCTCAGCGGGTATCCTTGCGGCTGTTTCATGCGCCGCTCCCATTCGGCGGCGCGCAGGTAATCCGGGCACTGCGGGTTGAGTGGGTGATAGCGGAGCAGCTCGCGCGAAACGCAGCCGCGGGTCCGAATGTCGTCGAGCACGCTGCGGCACACGTACTCCAGTTGGTCTCCGGAGACCCCGAGCCGCTCGGCTAGGTCCGCTCCGCGAGCCCGTACATAGTCAGCAAGCTCCTGATAAACGACGACGACGAGCCCGAGGTTCACTAACGTGGCACGGTAGCCGGCGTTGACCGCGATCTCGTCCAGAACAGGCGCTTCTTCCCACGTGCGAATGCGCCGCCGGGCGTCCTCCGCAATCCACTCATCCGGATCGGTGGGCGCGTACGGGTTGTCGCGTTCGTGTATGCCCATCTCGCCAAGCAGCTCGACTATCCGCTGGAGAGTGAGCGCCCCGTGGGAAGTGAGAAGCTGCATCACACGTCGACGCATGCGGTCATACCGGCTCGCGAAAATGATGAAGCGCGCCTGATGCGCCGCGTCTTGCCGGCTGTCGCTAAACACGAGGAGGCGCTGCTTCGCGTCGCCACGATCCGAGTCGTCGGTGGCATCAGCAAGCGCCTCGACGAGCCCCTCGCTCAGCACCTTCACCGCCGCAGACGTACCGAGCGCAACCGGTGTTAGGACGCTTCGACTTCCAGCAGAACCGCCGCAGCACAGGCACCGCGTGCGCGCCGGCGCCAGTGTGACCTTTAGCGCGTAGTCGTTCTCCTGGCCGCTGAACGAGAGTGTCCGGACGTCAAACGATCCGTGCAACACCGGCCGTTGCTTGATCTGAGTCGGCTGCTTAGGCCCTCGGGAACGCCGGGGCTGGGCGTTCTCTTCCCCTGTGCCATCTTCGTCTTCGTCGGCATCTTCGTTCGCGACCTGAAAGCGAGCCGGCTCGTACAGCATCCACTCCGGCCCTTCCGAGGAGACTGCGCTCGGGTGTAACGGTCCTTCATCCGGATCGCCGACGAACCGCAGGTAGTCGGCGCCGCAGTTACGACACAGATAAAGCGGCGCCGTGACGTGCCCGCACTCACACCGCTGCTCGCCCATCGGATACAGCTTGCCGCAATCATGATTGACACAGCGGTGAAACTGCCAGCCGCCACGGATGAACCGGTGGGCACGCAAGCGAAGGGCACCCGGCATCCCGTCCGGCAGCGCCGCCCCAAGCACAAGTGCCGCCTCAACCTCGTGCCGCAGATCTTCCCCGGAACTGTCTCTGCGGTCCGGGATCTCGGCGCGTGTGCGCGAAACGAGCTGGCTCAGAGACATCGGGGCACTGATCAGCCGGCGGTTCAGGTCCCACAGCAGGCGAACGCGCCGGGCCGCTTCTGCGAGCGGGGTTTCCGCCGACAGGCCGCCGAGAGAACACAACGCCCGCCGCACCGATTCGAGATCGCTGACGTTGAAGTGCTCGACCTGCTGTGGCTGTTGCGGATATCCGGCCTCCGGGGGCACGTGTACCTCTTCCAGCTCCTCACCGAGCACCCGAATCAATGTGGGGTCGACGCCGGTCAGCTTGCTGAAGAACTCCTGCACCGCCGCATCGCGGAGGCGAATCACGTCGTCGCGCGTACGACCTTCCTCGGAGACGGTCTTGATCGTTGCTGACGTGCCGATGGGAACGAGCTTCGGATACCGCTGCACGCGATCCGACTCGGGAACGTCGGTTCGCCAGTCCTGCCGCGCGGCGGCGAGGTGCGCCCGAACCCGGCGCATGAGCAGGGCGATATTGCTGCCGAGCGTGCCGCGGTAGGTATGCACCTCGTCGAGCACGAGAAAGCGGCAGCGGTGGTTGGCGAAGATATCCTCTCGGTCTGCCGGCCGTGTCAATAGGTATTCCAGCATCATGTAGTTGGTCAGCAGAATGTGCGGCGGATTCTTGCGTAGCTCGTCGCGCCGCGCCGGTGACGTGCCGCGGTCGTATTGCGCGAACGTAACGGCGCCACCAAACCCCGATGCCTGCAGATAGTCCTCGATCCGCTGCCGCTGATCGTTAGAGAGGGCGTTCATTGGATAGACGAGAATCGCCGTCAGGCCCGGCTTGTTGAAGCACGCGGCATCCTCGATCGCGTTCTGGATTACGGGCAGCAAGAACGCCTCGGTCTTGCCGCTGCCCGTCCCGGTCGTGACCACGAGGGGTCGTGCGGTTGGACTCGATAGCTCCGCAATGGCTTCCGACTGGTGGACGAAGGCAAACTCTGGTGTGGCCGAGCCATGCGTGCGCGCGCGGTCTTCCATCACCCGCGCGAGCTTGGGATCGATGGGTAAGTCCCGCCACCGCTTGCCGAGCTTGAAGGGGCGATGCGCTTGGTAGAATGGTTCCTGCGCCAGGAAAAGCGGCTGATCCAGCTCGCGTTCTAACGCCGCGCGCAGTGCCTTGTCTTTGGCGCGAAACTCGGTGCGCAGGTAGTCGCGGTACTCGTCGATGACGTGATCCAAGGCGAGGATGGGGTGGAGGGTCATGGGCGCTATCCCCGAACCGCGTGACTGAATGAGCCCAAGATGAGCCAATGATGATGCAATGATGAGCCCATGGTGGAAGCAAGTGCTTGATTTAGGCGGATTTTCGAAAAACCTAAAGCGACGCGAATGAGCCCAAGATGAGCCCAAGATGGGCTCATTGAGGTTTGACGGACCCGCCGCACACCCTTCATGTGGTTTTTCCTTCCGGCGCGTACTTTGGAAGCCAGTACCGAGCTGCCCAGCCCTTTCGGCCTGAAGAAACGATTACTCCGCGACGGCAGAGCTGTGCGAGAAGTCTCGTCGCCTGAGCCTTGCCGTAGTGCGACCATTCACGCACCTCCCGGCTCGTAATGCCTTGTTTGCCGCGCCGGTCCAACTCGTCGATAGCAGGCCTTCGAAGGTCGTCTCCGACATACCGAGATCGCGGGGCCGCTCACCGGTCAGATGAAGTGCCTCGTAAGTAACCGGCCCCAGAACGTACTTCCTCCCGCGCCCCTCGCCGTGCCGGTCAGCCAGTCCCTCCAGCCGAAGCGCATCGAGAATCTGTCGCGCCGCCGCTTCCGGCTGCTGACACAGGTCCGCTGCCACCTTCACCGTAATCTCGCGATGGCGCCGCAGGTGGGTGAGCACGAGGAGGCCAAAGACAGAGAGATCACGCCCCTCCTCACTGCAGCGGCGCACGAGTGACGCGAATGGGCGATCGAAGGAGCCATCGCGCAGTACGACGGTAACGCTTCCCGAGCTCGAGCGGTATTCGGGAGCTTGTTTACCCGCCTCCAGCATGGCCCGGAACATGCGCTTCACACCGAGCGACGACCGCTCTGCCAAACCGATCCGCTGCAGCGCTGACGCCAACAACTCGTTCCGCCGCCTGGATTCGGTCACCAGGATGTTGCGTTCGCTGACGCCACCGAACCATCCGCCAGGGCTCCCGACCTCGATGCGGTTCCGGTACATTCGCACCGCAACATTGCCGGTCTCGCGGTACTCCCTGTGGATCAAGGCGTTGGCCACCGCCTCTCGATAGGCCGGCCGCGGGTACTTTGGGACGTCGACCCGGAACATTCCAACTTGAAACGACTCCACGTCGTTGATCAGCTCGATCAACTCGGCGGCCCGCTGCGACAGCGCCAGAATCGGCGCCCGCGAGTCTTCGGTAAAGACGGGGGTCAGCTCGTCCCGATCAAAGCGCTGCAGCTTGACCTCATGTATCGCCGCAAACTCTCGTATCGCGTCGGCCTGCCCCAGCAGCAGCACTGCCGCGCGAGTCGCCGCACCCTTCTTTCCCTCCCCATGGACGAGCTCCAGTGAGCGCAGCAGGTGGTTGTCGCCAAGCCGTGCAAGCTCGGCGCGCTGGTTTTCGACGAGGATCGCCCGCAAGCGTTCGATCTCGATCGCGCTCAGGACCTCTCGCCAGTCGGGGTGCACAATCTCGGCAGTGAAGTCCTGAGGTCCGACCTCCTCCCTACGGATCTTCTCGATCTCGACCGGGGTCATCGCGCGCAGGCCCTCACCGGTTCGCATCAGGTACTTCCCTGAGCGCGTGAAGAATATCTGCCCACGTGGACGCGCTGGGATCTTGAGTGCCACCACGACACCCTCCACAGTGCGAACCAACTGGGGCTCCACGCGAATACCCGCCGCATCCATCACGCTATCGCGGAGCTTCTGCAGGTCAGCGGCCGACTGTTCCTCGATCCCGACGATCCGCCGTGGACGGCGGTCGGTGACTCCCATGACGAGCCAGCCGCCACCTTCGTTGCCGATGCCGACGGCGTACTCGGCGACCTCTTTCCGAGACGGAAGGGCTTTCTTGAACTCCAGGCCCTCGGTCTCGTCGGCTGTCAGCAGTTGGTGGAGCTGCGCTTCATCCATTCTGTCACGATGGAGTTGCCGAACGACATGCCTTCTTGCGAGCGGCTTCAGCCGTCTTCGCCATTGCCGGCTCCCGCATCCGTTTCATCTGTTAGGCAGCTCGGGGAGCTGTGTTCTGCGCTCCATTTGTCGTGCTCCCGAACGATGTTGGGAAAACCCTGTGGCATCGGTGTTACTTTCGGCAGGCACCGCTGGGCCGGCCGCGTTCCGACGATTTGATCAGAACCTTCACCACTCGCTCGCGGCGCGGCTTCATCCTGATCACGATCTCGCGCTCGACGCCCAGCTCGAGGGCGAGTTGATCGAGTTCTTCGTCGTCGGGCTCGCCGCTACATTCGGGACGCTTGTTCTCGGACATGTCGGTTTCACCTCCTACGCCCTCGCCGTTTGGCCGGCGGGGGTCCTGAATCCTGGCTCCCAACTCCCGACCCCTTGCCGGCAAACAGCTCCTCTTGCTCCCTCACCACCGACTCCGCCGCAGGGATCGGAATGTCGATCACCGGCTGTGGCAGGTTCTCGTTCAGCGGGATGTCCCAGTAGGGGTCGTACTTCTTCGTGAACGCGTCGAGGCCGATGGCGTGCAGCTCGTCAAACTTGGCGAGGCACAGCTCCGGCGCCTTGCGGTAGCTGGCGTGGCTGAAGGTGGAGAGGACGTGCGCGTACTGATCGCGCGCAAGGCCGTACGCGTCGGCGACGACGGTATCGATGGCGGCGCGGACCTCCCAGCGCTCGTCGTTTCCGGCAAAAACGGGCCAGGTGAGCGGTAGCCTCAGCTCGCGCCAGACCTCACCGAGCTGTTCGCGCCAAAGTGGTGAGTAGCCGTTGTGGTTGCATGAGAGACGAAGGGCGCCGTGCACGAGAAACAGTCCTCGCTCATGGCGAGGATACGGTGTCCCGCTCAGGATGAAAAGCGATACGTTCGAGCCGACGAACTGTCGCGCAATCCAATCGTACGGGAACGAGTTGAACACTGCGAGAAACTCCAGTAGTCGCGAAGGCCCTGCGATTTCGGAAGAAGTAAAGCAACTGTGTCCGAACACTACCCCTGGCGTGAGCAGCGCCGCGACTGCAGTCCTCTCGTTTGTCGCGCTGGCAATCGCGCGGGTGGCCAGCTGAAAGTACTGTGAACGGCGGAGTAGGTGCGCCTTGTCGCCAAGCCGGTCGCACGGGACGCAATACCGCGGACGCTCACCCCACAGATCGTCGTATTGCCAGAAGTGCTTGCCCTCAATGAGTGGAAGATGGCCCCTGGTGGCGAGGTCAGCAGATCCAATGCGAATGTCTTGATCGTACGACTCCGCAAGTAGGTCAGTCGAGACAAAGCGATCCGATTCATGGGACATGTGCAAGACCGCCGGCGGTCCCTGCAATCGGATTCCAAGACGCGTCGTGGCACGCGCAAGCGCCTCGGAGCTGGAGTACATTTTACTGGCGACGACGAAATCACTTTCGGACCTCAGTTCCGGGAGGGTGAGATATTGACCACCCGTACGTCTCACAAAGTCGAGCGTGTAGTGCAGCTCGCGGTTGCCCCGCTCTCCGAACAGCCACTCGTCGTCGTGCAGGTAGAACGCACAGTCGAAACCCTCGGTCGGCTTTCCCGCTTGCGCCACGACCGTGGCAAACTTGAAGCGCGAGTCAATCTCGAAGAGCTTGCAGCGGTTCTCGAAGGAGTAGCAGTGCCGGAGGCTGTTCCTCTCAAGATACAGCCGGCGAACGCCAGTCGCCCCTTCGTTGGCGTGAAACGCAGACGGCACCAGGGCGCCTGTGCGGCCTCCCTGGGCGAGGAGCTGGGTGTTCCGCTCCATGAAGACGCGGAAAGCGTCCCCCTGCCGGCCAGCGAGGTCACCTTCGACTTGTACCTTCTGATACTCGTACAGCTCATCGATGATCCGCTTCTGCTGCTCAAACTCCTCCTTGTACCGCTCGAATAAGCTGCCGACGACCGGATCTTCGGTCAGCTGCGCTTCGATGGCGCTGCGCTCCCGCTTGGTCGGTGCGTTCAGGATTTCGAAGTCGAAGGCGGCGAAGAACTCCTTGGTCTTGAACTGAATGGCATCCCAGGGAGGATTGCCCAGTACCGCGTTGAACCCTCGGCGCCCGTGCGGAACACCTGTAGGGTAGAAAACTTCTGTGAACGTCAGGTCGTACGGCAATGCCGGGACACAGGAAGCGGATTGCACGAGCGAGTAGAGGCCGTTGCGATCGGCAGGCGCCTCTTCGACCCCCAGCCCTCGGGCAATCATATTCCGCAAGCGCTCGGATGCGATGCGCTCGGGTAGCTCAGCGCTGTTGGCGATTGCCTTCAACAGATCCGCATAGCCGGTGTCGTCGCACTCTTCCGCTCCGAGCATGACGCCTCCACTCCAGGCGGCTGCCGCCACACGGAAAGGCAGCAGGGCACGATCCAGCTCTGCTTTGACCGTCTCCTTCTCTTTCATCTCAGCCAAGGTTGCACCGATGCTCGCCTCCAACCGCCGCACGTAGCGAATGGCCTCGCGCAACGTGTTCTGGAGCTTGATGTCCAGGTCTTGATGAAAGAGTCCGGCGATCGGTTCCTGCGGATTGCCGGGGCGGAAGATGAGATTCTCCCAGAACGGGCCGGTGAGCGAATCGCCCACGACCAGCCGGTGATCGACGAACGTGAGCGGCAATCCCTCCGCATGCGACTCGATCCACAGCGACAGCTTGGCCAGTCCGACCGCCAGCGGGTTCTTGTCGACACCGTAGAGGCAGTGCACCGCCACCAACCGGCGGCACAGCGCCTCGGCCTTGCGTTGCGCGAAGCCCGTCTCCGGCCCTTCCGGGGTCCGGCTCGGCAAGTACTTCACCAGCTCGTCGTTCGGATCCGGCAGGTCGAGCACTCGTTGCCGGTAGTCGCTCGCTTCCTGCAGCGCCGCCTCGCGCTCCGCCGCGGTCTTCGCATTCTCCGCCCGGCGCTCTGCGGCCAGCGCGCGATCGTCGCACAAGCGGCACGCCTCGTACAGCTTCTCTCCAAGGAAACGGCACGCTTCAACCAGGAAATGGCCGCTGCCCATTGCTGGGTCCAGTACCTTGAGCTTCAGGATCTCGCCGGGTTGTGGATTCTCCTTCGGGCTGCCGTCGGCAACCTGCGGCCCCAACGTCTCCTGGACCAGAAACCGCACAAAGGAGTGCGGCGTATAATACGAACCTGTGGCCTTTCGGCCGAGTCCAGCGCGCAAGTAGAAGCGGTCGGGCGGGATCTCTTCGATCCATTGGACCTTGGTCTTCTTTCCTTTGCCCGCCGATTCCTCCTCATCTTCGTTATCGGCGCTATCATCCGCAGTGTCCTCGCTTTCTGCCCCCTTGTGCCCGGTCCCTGATCCCTGGCCCCTGTACTTTTCGCCTTGTGCGACGGGAACAACGACCTCCAGCTTGCTGCGCCGTAAGCGGCACATGGGTTCCGCTGTAATGCCGGGTTCGAGTTCGAGCAGTGCCTCGTACACGCGCCCGAGATCCTCAACGTCGAGCGGGCCGTAGTGCACACGTTCACGCGCGGTCGCCCCTTTGCGACGCGACGTCCAGAGCAACTGGTCGAGCAGGTGCGCGACGGCGCTCTCGCCCCAGTGCAGATTCGACAGTAACGGTGTCGTGTCGGCACCGAAGAGCGCCCCGCCAAGCGGCGCCACGTGCAGCTCCGTGCAGTGCGCGCCTTCCACAAACAAGCGGAAGAGGGAGCGCAAGCCGTTCTCAAGAAAGTTGCCCGTCTCCGTGCCCGCGAGAACCGGCCTCACGTGCTGTGCCAAGCACGTGCTCGGTGAGAACGTGTTTCGCCAGAGGCCCGTCGATGCGAACGAGAACGATTTGGCGGGATCGTCACTCGCTTCCAGCTTGAGCACGAAGAGCAGCCGATACACGACGACCAGCGCCTCGCGCCACAAGTCGCGCGCCAACTGGTCACGATCGGTGTAGGGCACGAGCTGATCACGATTCTCGGGATGATCGAGCACGCCTTGCAAAAAGCCCTGGATAGCCTGCCGCGCCTGGACGCGCAGTTCCTTGGTCACGCGCGCCTGCTGCAGGCGCGCCTTGTCGATGATCTCGGGGAGCTTCTGAACACCCGCCGGCGACGCCAGGGCCAGCAGCAGCCGGTATGAATCCGGAACGTCGCGGCTGCGCTTCCAGCTCGGATCAATGCTGATCTCGATTTGAGAGTCGAGCCTAGCCGGATCGCAAATCAGCAGCCGCAGCTCCACCCCGTTGGTCAGCAATCCCAAGCGTTCGCCAGCGGCGAGGAGCACGCGTTGGGCCACACGCAGATGACTGTAGCGATAGGCGGCACCACGCCGTGATGGCGCGTCAAGATCTTCGTTGAGATCTGTAGTCCACACGCGCAGCTTGGCCGAACCATCGGCAGTGAAGAGCAACGCGCCACCTGCTTCCTTGCCCTCGCGTGTCTCGACCGGATCGGCTGCTTCGAGCCGTGCGTAGCCCAGCGGTTCGATGAGCGGCTCGATGACGCAATTGCGCACGCGGAGTCCGCCGCCGCGCGCAACCAGCTCGCGCAACCGGCGCCGATACGCTTCCCACCGCTCCCTTAGCGCCTGCCCGTCAGCGCCGGTCGCCTTGGCGAGCAGTTTGTGCCGTTCCAGCTCCTTCTCGAGGTCGGACTGTACAAACGGAACCGGTAGCGCAGGCCCCGTGAAGGTACAGTCGCGCGAGAGATCAAGCGCCACGACGAGCCTCTGGCACCATCATCAGGAGCCCCAACGGAAGGATCTCAGGTGCGCTTAGGGCGAGCCGCGCTTCCAGGTGCGCGATCCGCTGCTCGTAGATGCGCAAGACGCTCTCTGCCTCACTGCGCTTCGCGACCGGTTGTGAACGATCAGCTGCGAATGCCGCGAGGCGTGCGGCAGGATCGGTAGTCGTCGCCCAATTCGGCCCGCCGGATGCGGGACGCTGCTCGGCACGTGGATCGAAGAGTCCCGTCTGCACGGGTTGGGGCGCGAGGCCGGCCGTGATCTCAGATGCGCGCTGCCGCAACCACTCGGCCTGCTGACTTCGTTCCGACTCCAACACGCGCCGCTGACTGTCGATGAATGAGTCTGCGATCGAGCGGAACGAGGTCTCGGCCATTGTCGCTGCCAGCTTCGGGTGATCCGTTGCCCATCCGGCGAAGAGCCGCTTCCACATGTCGGTGGTCCGCAGCGCGCGATTGGTGTCCGCCGAGGGCAGCCACTGATCGGCATTTTCCAGGAACTCCGGCGTTCCTTCTTGCATGACTTTGACCGCCAGCACCCGCTCCAGCTCGCGGCCGGCGCGGCTCGGTACTCGGCCGAGGAACGTGCACACGAGCGTAGGCTTGGGCACGTCCGCGGAGACAACGCTCACGCGCGGATCCTGATCGGCCTGGGCGGCTCCGCCAAAAGAGAGATTGCGAACGCGATCAACGGCGCGGCGCACGAGTGGATGCGCGCGGCCAAGGAACCCGACCGGACGCTCTTCTCCATCTTGCGTGACGTCGATCCGCGTCGTGAGTCGGATGCTGTGTGCAGCGCCGTCGTACCCGGGTAGAGTGTCGAGGCCGCTCGTCCAGCCAGGTGGGAGAACTAACTCGAAGAGATCGTCGGCGGTGCTCCCTTTGAGGTCCCCGTTGTCGAGCATTACCGCATTGGCAACGAAGGCCGCCAGATCGACGAGCCCGGCACGCACGCCCGTTGCCCGCGCGAGATCGGCCTCGGAAGACAACTCCGGTTCAGCGTTGAGCCCTCGGTCTGCGAGCCAGCTATGCGTTCGCGCCGTCTTCTCGAAACCCTTGAGGCTGCGATCGATCTCCTCCAGCAGCTCGCGGGTGGCCTCGTCGGTGCTGCCGTCGTCTTCCGGTGCGCCAAACTGAAACAACGGCGTGTCGTTGCGAAAGAGCTGTTGGTCCTCATTCATCACGGCCTTGAGCAGGCGCTCCGCGCCCGCATCGTTCGACGCCGTCACGCCAAGCGTGTTCGGCACGAACGTGAGCCGTTGTCGCTGGCGTTCCACTTTGGCGAACAGGCGCATGAGAATCCGCTCCTCGAACGTCCCGCACAGGTAGAGATAGCGGACGACGGGCTCGAACTGCTGGCCGTAACGGTCGATACGACCATTCCGCTGTTCGAGGCGGTTCGGATTGAATGGCAACTCCAGGTGAATGAGGTGGTGACAGCGTTGGTGCAGGTTCAGACCTTCGGCGGCGGCATCGGTGCTGATGAGGATCAGCCCGTCTTGTGTACAGAAGCGATTGGTAACGGTCGTCCGTTTCGCGTCGTCATCCTCGCCGCTCATCGTTAGTACGGTTCCGACCCCGGCCCGCCCCAGCGCTACAGCGGCGGCGTGCTGGCTATCGATGTATTCCGTATAGATCAGCACGTTCGCGTTGGGTTCACGCGTGCGGATGTCGGCGATCTCAGCCGCCAGTTGGTCCAGCTTCGGGTCCTGTGCCAGCGCCGCGTCTGCTAGAGCCGTCAGGCCGTCAAGGGCGGAGACGATGCTCGTCGTCCGCTCCAAGGCGCGCGAGCCGGAGCGAATCTCGCGATGCAGGGTGGCGAGCTGCTGGGCCAGCTCTTCCGCTTCCAGCAGCGCTCGGTCCTGCTCCTCCTCCGCGCTCACGCTTCCGAAACGTTCGAGCTTGCGATGATACTCGCGCAGCGTCCGCAATCGTTGACGGCGGCTCTCCTGGCTCTCCGCTTCGCCGGCGACAAGCTGCTGAAACCGACTGGCCACGGTGATCAGCGTCGCCTTGCACGCTTCGACCGTCGAGACGCTGCGCTTTAGCAGGGCCATGTATGCCAGTACGTCGCTATAGCGCCGGGCACGAAAGGCTCGGCGCAGCTCGGGCGCCAACAGTTCGAGCAGCGCTTTCTGCAATTCGATGAAGCGAGGATGGTGGGCGTCGGTTGCGGTGACAGCGCGCGGATACACCTGCCGCTCTTTGAATCCTGGAACATGGCTCTTGAGGCGACGAATAACGTGGGGGCGGTAGCGCTCGGCACGAATGGCACCTCGACCATCGACCAGTGATGGGTCGAGCAGCTCACATAGCGAAGCAAAGGAGCGGTCGTTGCCGTCGTGGGGTGTCGCGGTGAGCAGCAGCAGAGCATCGCAGCGGCGGGCGAGCACCTCGGCAAGGCGACGGCGCTGGGAGTCCTCACGATCCTGGGCGGAGCCGAGGTCCGTGCAATGATGCGCCTCGTCGACGACGATCGCGTCGTAACTCGACCGTTCGAGCTGGTCGAGGACGCGCTCCTGCTTGAGGAAGTCGATCGAGGCAAGCCCGAGTGGGATCTGATCGAAGGGGTTCGCGCCCAGCTCTGTACCTCGGCGCACCTCTTCCAACTTGGCTCTATCGATAACCTCGAGCCGAAGCCCGAAGCGCTCGCGCATCTCGAGCCTCCACTGCTCCAAGAGTGGGCCCGCTGGAGACACGATGAGAATCCGGTGCGCCAACCGGCGCGCGATGAGCTCCGTGAGGACGAGCCCCGCCTGAATCGTCTTACCAAGACCGACACCGTCCGCCAGCATGAGCCGAACGCGACTCATACGGAGGGCGCGGAGCACAGGGACAAGTTGGTAGGGTTCGATGCGCAAACGTCCAGGCTGCACCGCCAACAGGGCATCCGAGCCCAAAGCCTGCTCGAGAAGGAATGCCTGGTGATAGACGAGCCAGTTCCTCAGTGGACCAGCACGCTCTGGTCGCAGATCCTTGACGATGGGCTCCACCGGCTCGAACGGGTGCAGCAGGTCGAACTCTTCCCCCCGCAGCGCTCCTTCGAGCCCTCGTAGTCGATACAGCCTCTGCGTCCCAAGGTTCGCTGCACTGACGACTTCCCAGCGTAAGCCGCGAGCCGTGACTTCAGTACCCGGCAGCAGTTCCATCCCCGTGCTCCTTCAGGACCATTCCGACAGATAGAACTCAAATTCGGCGCTGAAGGCAAACGACGCGGGTTGGGAGGAGATGTAGCGACACCGGATCGCCCCTCGTGCAAACCCGCTTTTCCTGTGGCCAACTCGGAGGCTTACGGTGAGCGCAAGGCCACGACACCCTCCTTCGCGAATGGGATCGACAGAACCACTGGCTACGGCACCTATTCCGGGTGCGGCTGGGGTGCGGATGGGTGTGACGTTTTCTTCTCCGTACGTTTCTGAGTGACGGAGCAAGAGCCGGGTGGCGAAAGGCCGTAAGCCGAAACTTCCCCCTCCAGAGCTGTCACCTCCGCCCCCTTTGCGTCGTCTTTTGGGCCGGAGGTACCTTGCTCTGCCCGTACAGGCGCATATATCTCTTGGCGCATCCGTCTTTCCGTGTTTGGCGGGAACACCCGTACCCATGCCAGCCTACGCTGTGGCTCAGGCTCGGTGGCAACGCAGACCGAGTGTTGGGGGTGGGTCAAGTTGCCTCGCCGCATCACGGGGCGCGTTTGCCCCTGAGAGGAACGAAGCGGATCTCAACCCGTTTGTTGAGGGCCGCCGCGATCCGTCGTAGCATCGCCAACGAGTGACCATCGTAGTCGTCGTCATCGAGTCGCGAGATCACAGAGGGCGTCGTGCCCACCCGCGCCACTCGGCGCGAACGGATCCTGCTTCTCCCCGGTTCCAAGTTTCCCCATCGTCCGTTCACCCCGAACGCCGGTTCCACCTCCGCGACCGCGTAAGGGTTGGTGTGTTGACATACCATGGACGGTATGTCACGGTTTGGCATGCCGTGGGGCAGTGTGGAGCTGGAGGCGGAGGTTGCGGAATGGGTCGAGGCGCTGCCGTCGGCGGAGTTCGGCCGTGTTGAGTTCTACATCGATCTATTGGCAGACCGGGGACCATTGCTCGATCAGCCTTACACGCGGCAACTGCGGGGCAAACTGCGAGAGCTACGCTTTTATCTTGGCCCGCGTGGCCAAGCGGTCCGATTATCCTATTTCATTGCGGCGGGGCGGCGGATCATCTTGTTGACGGTGTTTCGCAAACAGCGACAGCAAGAGCGAGCCGAGATCGAACGGGCGTACAGGGCAATGCAGCGGTGTATCGAGGAAAACCATGTTGCAGAAGAAGATAACGACGAAACGGCGTAGCTGGGCAGCGATTAAGCGAGCGAAGGCCGACAGCAAGGAGCGTCGCGAAGCCTATCGTGAAGCCAAGGCGGCCTTCGAGCTAGCGGAGCGGTGCCGCGAGGCACGGCAACGCCTCGGCATCACCCAAGCCGAGCTCGCCGCCCGAATTGGCAGCACGCAGCCCGCTATCGCCCGCCTCGAAGCGGGCGGCATCACGCCGAGCTTCGACACTCTCCGGCGCATCGCCGCGGCACTCGGCCTGGAGCTTGTGGTCGAGCTGCGCGCGCGCCGAGTCGCGGCGTAGCGTCGGTAAGCGGCGATGCGCGGGTGCGGCTGGGGTGCGGATTTGTGTCCGCTTGTGGCCTTTTCTGTCCTCAGCAGTCAATGAAATACCAATAAAATCAATGTAGTCGATGGCGCCAATCCCGCTCATAACCCGAAGGTCGGAGGTTCAAATCCTCCCCCGGCAACCTTGAAAAGCCCTGTGATTCTGCGGAGTCTAGGGCTTTTCCCTTTTTGTCCAAAACATCGTTTTTCGCGTTGGGTGCCACTGGGGTGCCCGTGGGTGCCGCGTCATCCAGACAATTCACCTCGCCACGCCGGTCGCGCGGGAGCAGATGTCCGTACACCGAGAGGGTGAATGCCGGGCTGTGATGCCCGAGTTGCTGCTGGATGTAGTGCAGTTCCTTGCCCGCCGCGATCAGCAAACTCACATAGGTGTGGCGTAGGTCGTGAATCCGGATGTGTCGCAGGCCCGCGGCTTTGAGCAACGGCTTGAACAGGCGGTGGCGGAAGTTGTCAGGATCCAGCAGGCTACCGGTGGCATCGGGGAAGATGTAGGCATCCATCGCATTCGCCCGTGCCTCATCGAGAGCCACTTGCCCTTCGGCGTCGATCGCCCCGACTTGTTCGAACTGCTCACGGTAGAGGGCCCGTAGCGCATCCTGCAACTGTGCGGACATGTCCACCTGACGCCGCTTTTTGTTCTTCAGGGACGTGATGCGTCCGCGAACGAGCGAACGGGTTAGCGCGATAAATGCACCGCGTCCGGGTACTCAACCTGGCCACGTCAGCGGCCTCGCCGACACTTGGACTGCAGATTTAAGCGGTTACCTTGAAAACCGAGCGGTTGACGCTGTGATTTCGTACATATGGGCACGCACATCGAGCGAGGTGCGCATCTCTAAGCGCCCGTCAAGAAATAATTTCGCATTCTACAGCGGCGCGGGGATGGATGGTGTAATTCCACTGCGGGCAGACCTCGTGGGGGGTGATGGACAGGAGCTTCATTTCGGCGGTGGGATAGTCGCCTTCGCGCAGCGTCGGAGATCTTCACGCCGTTGCCGCAACGCGCAGACCGGTTTCCGGCGTCGTGGTGCAGATGAAGTTGAGGATGGTCTCGTGGGAGCGCAGCGGCTGGCCTTTCCAGTTCTTGCTGATTTCCGCCAAGAGCCGATGCTCGATGGGGTTCCACTTCGAGGTGCCCGGTGGATAGTGGCAGACGGTGATGGTGACACCGAATGGGTCGGCTAGCTTGTGCTGCAGTGCGTACCGCCAGGCGCGCCCACGAGAGCCGTTGCTGCCACCGTTGTCGGCCAACACGAGCAACTGTTTGGTATGCGCGTAACGCGTGCCAGCCTCCACTTGCCACCAAGCCGTGAGCGAGTCCACGGCGAACGGACGCTAAGATGTTGAAAGAGAAACAACATCCTCCGGCGGGCCAGCTTCCTGAAGCGCTGAGACCAGGTCTGACAGGCCAGGGGGCGTCTCCACGTCAAAATACACTTCGATCGCCCGCACCCCGGACTTGAGTATCTGCCACGATTCCGGATCGGCGCCGACGAGGTCGTCGCTCTGGAAGCGCTGCGATCCGTCGTGAAAATCCTTGAGGAAGTGCAGGAAGCCGGTTTGTCCTCCGTACCGCTTCGTGAGTTGCAGGCGTTTCACCACCGCGGTCACTGCCCCGCCTGGCTCGTGTCCGCTATCGGAGATATAGATGGCGATCGTGACATCACCGCAACTCTGGTACGCCCACGGCACCGTCACGGTCTCTTCGCCGGCAATATCGGTCCGGCTGCTGACCAGGTAGGTCTTGGCTCCGCAAGCCAGCGACAGCAGCGTTTGCTCCTCGCGCAACGTTGGGCGGCCCTCGATCGTGCAGTGGCGTGTCGCACGAATGCGCACCGGTTGCGGCATGCTGCCTCCCTCGAAAAGCGGCTTCAGCCGTTTGGCTTCGTCCAACATGCGAAGAAACGCGGGTGACAAGGGCACCCCCTGGCCCAGCACGATGCCGGCCGTGCCGCCGTCAGGGGCAAGAAATGGGTGGACGAACTGTTCTACAAAGCTGCCAACCTTCCCCCCGGGGCCATACAGGAGCACCACCTGATCTGCGGGCGCCACCCCCTTGAGTGGAGTGACGGCAGCGTCCGCCCAGTTTTTTTTCATATATAGGCCCGCGTCCTCCAGCATCACACGCCACACCAGACGGATCGGCTCCTGCAGCAGGGGGCCCACGATGTCGTCGCCTGGCTTCGCTGGCTCACCACCGCCCTGGCTTGCCTGCGAGGCAAGTGTGTAAGCCCGGAGGACGGGATGGCTGGATTCCGCCGAAGGCTTACTTTCCGCGAAGGCCTGCTGGGCCAGCTTGAACGACGCTTCGGTGCGGGAATCGCCTTCGAGTTGCTTGGCGATATTTTTGAGACTGCTTTGATACAGCTTCCACTGTTCAGACTCGGCGTACCGCTTGAGGGTGCGGGCCCAGGCAGGCGCAATTCCTGCGGTCCCTTCCTCAGGTGTCCAAGGCGCCAGATTGTTGAACGCGTCCTCGATCACACTCCGATACGGCGACCGCTCAGTCAGCAGGCGCTGGGCGAGGGATCGTCGTCGCTCGGGCCCGCTCCAGCGGTTCGCGCCTTGCGGGAATCCCGCCAGAAAGCGCTGCCACTGGGTGAAGCAGTTCCCGATGTAGCGTTCATCGAACTCACGCAACCGCTGAGCCACATCTGGAACTGCATCTTGGATTTGCTGGAGAAAAGGGGCAATGTCTTGCTCCCATACCTTTCTGGTGCACGCCGCTTCGATGCGCGGCGCGGCGACGGTTGCAATGGGAGCCGGAAGCTCCCAATAATTCTCGTAGGTGAGAGGCGGGGAGCGTTTGTTGACCCACTGCACGAGTTGGTCCGGTTCGAACTGCTTCGCCGAGAGCCACCGCTGCAAGCGTTTCTGGTCTTCAGCCAGATCCTGCGAGAGCGCTTCCCTCGGTGCGGATTGCCAGATGACGTAGGCAATGTAGCTCTCTCTCAAATCCGCTGGCTGCTGTGAGGGTGCGGCGGGGCCGCGACCGGGATTCAGCATCACGGCATAATCGGGTCCGATCTCCTCGGCGACCGGCGGCGGACATCCGCCCGGCGACAAGCAACGGCGTTCGAGGTGGATGCGGCGGGCGACCATGAGCATGAGGGGAAGCGGGTCCGTGCTGGTCTGAAAGACGCGTTCGATCTCGCTGTCCAGCGGTACGAGCACGTCGCCCCTGAAGGCGCGTACGTAACGCTCGCGCAGCCTCTGCTCAAGGTGCCCGCTCCTGTTGAACAACCAAGTGGACCAATGCGGCCGCCGTTGATTCTGATTTGTCAGACTCTGCACCCCCTGCCGGCAGCGTTCCACAACCTCGAACCGGGGCCGGGCGGAAGCCTTCGGTGCGGCTTCCGGGCAAACAGACGGATCGACGGACGCGGTGATGCGACCGTCAATGGTGAACGCTCGGACTACCAGTGCGGTCATGACGAGGACTGCTCCCGCACCGGCTCCGGTACGCAAGAGCTGACGCAAGCCTCGGCGGCGGTGCTCGCGGGGGGTGGCCGCAACCATACCGCGGTCGCGCGGCAAGATACCGTCGAACAGGTCGCTCAGGAAAAATGGCTGGCTTCCCGCTGGACCTGGAACCGTCTCTTCCCCCAAACTCAGCTCCCGGCGCAGGAGGGAAATGCGGGTCGCCGTTTGCTGGGCGCTGCTGAAGAAGACCCCGCGGAACAACGGGGTATGATACCGCACGTCTTCGCTGAGCAGTGGTTCTGCGAAGCTCAAGAGGGGACGTCGGAGAGCCCTAAATTCCTCCGGCAAGCAGAAGACAGCCTGGTGCAGCTCTGCGGGAGCCTTGCTGTCCAGGATCGGTAAACGCAAGAAGCGCAGTCGGTCGCAGATGGCGTTGAGTCCGGCTTCGAGTCTGCCCAAGGCCGCCGCGCCGCGCCCGGATTGCCGCCCGTCGTGGGGCATCGTCGTTGGGTCGTCTACATACCCGAGGACCTCGTCGCGCATGCGTTCGGGAAGTTGTCCGAAGAACTCGGCGAACCCTTGGATGACGTCGCACTTTGTCACCAGCAGGTAGACGGGAAAGTCGGCGCCCAGTTCGCGCACGGCCTCCTCGATCCGGTCACGCAGCTTGCTGGCGTCGGCACGCAGGCGCTCGTCAGTTTGCGAGGCCAACCAATCTGCGGCAACGACGATCACCAACCCGTTGATCGGCTCATACGCCCGCCGGTGGTGCAGGAGCCGCAGCAGGCGATACCATTCGGCGCGATCGCGCCCCACGTCGACCGGCATAGCGTAGCGCCCAGCGGTGTCGAGGATCACGGCGCTGTTGGACACCCACCAATCGTAATTCTGCGTGCCGGCGCCGGTTGCCGATGGGGGAAATAACGGCGAGAAAAGGTCACTCGCCCGCACCGCCGTGGTCTTGCCAGATTGGCCGTCACCAATCAGGAGATACCATGGAAGCGCATGCAGCGGATCAGCCTTGCCTTTCAGCTGCGGCAGGCCCTGGAGCATCTGCAAAGCTTTGGCAAACTTCGCCCGAAACTCCTCCGGACTCTCTTCTCCCGCCGCCACATACTCGGAGCCTTCTTGGCGCAGGAAGCGCCATTCCTGCAGCCACGGCACCCCCCAGCGCAGGGCGGCAAAGATCACCGCCCCTGCCAGGATCGACAGCAGCACCCACAGTACGGAGCTGCGAGCCAGTGTGCCCAGCCACCCGAACCAGTAGGCAACCGCAAGCACGACGATGATACCCGCGCCGGCGGCAAGCCACGCAGCGTAAGCGGAGCGAGCCACGGCTTTCGCGCTGTCGACGATCTTCACGTGCACCTACCGATCTTCCGTCGCAATGAGGCAGTGTGCCGCAACCACCTCGGTGGCTGCTCCCGTACTTGGGAGAGCGTTCCGGAGCTGTTGCAGGTACGCAGGTACTCCGTCAGAGGCCGGTCGTGGCGGCATCGTGAGCGGCTGCGGACTCGATACCACGGTCACCATTTCCATGCCGAACGGGGGCTCGACCTGCCACTGCGTGTCACTGCCGGGGCCGCCAAGGCTGAGTGCCGTGGCTGCCGCAAGTGCATTGTCGGCTTGACGCGGGCTGGGAAGGAGGTGAGCAACCGCGGTGCGGTCGGCAACGTAGTAGTCAACGTAGACGTATCGCAGCGGCTTTTGCGCCGCGATGCGGACCACAATGTCCTCAGCGCGATAATAGGTCGTCTCGCATCCTTTTTGCGGCTGCACGGACAGGTCGAATCCGGATTCCGCGCCGCGACGCTCAAAAGGTTCGAGTACGTCGATGACCTCGCAAAACGGCCGCGGCACGACCGCAAAGGTGTCTTGCACCTCGGTGACCTCAGGCACTCCCTTGATGGCCTGTCGGATCTGCTGGCGCTGCTCGTCGCTGTCGACGCGCCCTGCCAGCCGCGCCGTTCCGTTCCGCTCCTGAAAATCGACCACCGACACACGGCAGCAGGTGAAGTTTCGGACGCGGCCCTCGATGTCTGCAACAATATCCGTTCTCGGCCGGCCTGGGGCAGGCCAGAAGAGATAGAGAAAGACCGCTGCGCATAATACCGCCACCAGCCCGGCTACGGCGAAAGAATACGAGCGCGGGGGAGGCTTCAGCGGCGGAGGCTGTACCTCGTAGGGTTGCGGAGTGATGCGTTCACGGCGCTTCTCGATTTCCAGCAGGTCCGGCACTGGGGTGGGCAGATGCTGGCCGATGTCACGCCGCAGTGCCACCAGTTTGTACTCCTGCGACTCATCGTAGTAGCGGCCGCGGAATCCCAGGCACAGGCACAAATGGTAGATCTCTCGAATGCCCGACTGGCCAGGGTTCAGGCGATCGAGTCGTTCGAAAAATTCCTCCCCGGCGTTGGCCGTGTCGTAGAACTCCACTTGGAGAGGGGACCGCTTCCACTGCTGAGACAGCTCACGGTTCGACTCGTGCAAAGAGTACAGCACCAGCTCGTCGATCCATGCGATCACGGCAAAGCGTGCGATGGCGTACTCCTGCGGCACGACGTCGTGGCGTTTCACCTGCAGCGCCTGCTCTTCGAGCAGGCGGGCAATATCGCGTCGCAACTCTTCGAACGAACGCCGCTGACCTGGAGTGCGGACAAACAGCAGGACGTAGGCGAACAGGGGGGTGAAGATCTCTCGCAAGCTGATCGCCATCAGCGCCTCTACCTACTTGCCGTCTTGCCGTACACGATGATCAGCCGCACTTCCGTCTCGGGAGGCAACTCGGCGCAGGACACGGCGATATTATGTCGCTGCTGGATCTTTTGCCAGTGTTCCGAACGCCGATCGATCAGAAAGTATCGGTAGTGAGCCCGCATCAACAATTCTTCGGGCGGCGATTCCAGCCCCTCGATCTTGAGGCCAAAGAGGAATGACTTCTGCAGCTTCGGCATGTCCTCACGGGTTGTGATCTTGCCGGTGTCCTGGAGCAGGCGAAATAGCTCCGTGGGGCCGAGGTCACTCTTGATGGCGAGGTAGTAGCGGTTGTCTCCCGCAAATATTGGCGGGTCCAGGGCGGCAGAGAAGTACTCCCCGTCGAACTTGAGCAACACATCGCCCACCGGACCCGTCGTGATCTCGGTGAGCAGCTCCTTGATGCGTCTCGTGACGCGGTCGAAGCAAGGCCAAATCTGGTCATGACCGTAGGGAGGGAAGGTCTCCTCACCCTCGCGCGCGCCGAGCACCGACACCGAATCGGAGAAGGTGGAAAGCTCCCCGGCGAGTTGACGCAACCGCGCGTAGGCGATGTGGGGGTGAACGTCCCCGACCTCCAGATCATGGTGCAAGACGGGGATGTATCGGTTCAGCGTCTGCATCATGAGCAGGAAGCCGATGTCTCGTGATCCGAGTTCAATCATCTCGCCACCGCGGCGGCGGCGGTACTCGGCGAGTTCGTCACCCTTCGCCGTTAGGGTGTCCCGGATCTCTTTGAGCATCGATTCGAGGACCGGGGAGGATCGAATGGTGATCGACGGTGGAATGTAGCGCTTCGACAGCACGCCTCCTTTGCGATCGGGCGAACGCAGCACCTCGGCAACCTTCACGAGGTCATAATCCTGGGTGCGGGCCACCGGGACATCGAAGAGGACGTGCGCATCGTGTATCAAATACTGCAGCCGGGACCTGTGGTCGCCTGTCCCGCAGAGGTCCGGCATCTCTGCTTCCTCGAGCAGATAGCGCTGGTGAGTCCCGCCATTCGTCTGGCCGCGCTCGGTCGGTCCTGCCGTGTCCGGCTGACGCAAGTTGCTCTCTTCGAGTTGCAGGCGCTTGAGGCCGAGGTAGACCGAAAGTGGTTTGCCGCTCGGGTCGATCTCGTGCTCGAACGACCGCGGCTCGAGGCGAGCGTTGCTTGCCGGGGCACGCCCGCGGAAGCTCAGGATGGTGCCATCCCAGGTCACCAGCTCGAACTGTTCGACTTCGAATATCAGATTCTGTAATGCCGCTTCGTTGATCGAGATGGACCTGACTCCCCAGCTGAAGGGCAGGAACAAATGGAAGAACTGGCGCAGACGGCTGTCATGATACCAGTCTTGCTGCTGGAAATGCTGAGGTTCCAGGAACATCCCTTGACCCCAGAAGATGGGACGCAGCGCGTCCATAGCAGACCTCCATCCCTATTCTTACGCTTCCTTGCCCCCCAAAGGGAAGGTGTTGATGCTTGTGGGACTCACTGTGTGGCCAGCACTCCTGCTTCTATCCACGATATGCGCGAGCTTAGCAAGTGTGGGCTGCGTCTCAGTTTGAAGTTTTCCGCGCCTTCTGGGCGGCTTTCCACTTGTCCACTTCGGCCACGATATCTTCGACGGTCCACAGTGGTCAGGTAGATGCGATTGGCAACCCGGCTCTGCAGGTCACTTCATTCTCACGCCCTGAACTCGTTCATGAACATGGGTGACACTCTGGTATGAGGCCCACCGATGCAGATTGGAGGGTGCTGCCCCGCGGATCATCCAGCAGCGTACCGGGCACTCATCGTTGGCACGCGCTGCATCGAGGTGACACCCGACCAAGAGCAGCGGGCGGTGCGGACGATTCGGCTCTGATCTGTATCAGGCGAGGGCACCATTGGGTATCGTTCTATTCCCTTGAATTGCTGCAGAGCCACCACCATTCACGCCATCTCGTCGTCACGAGGAAACGCTCGGACACCCACTTAGCGCATTGTTTACCGCGCCAAGGATCTCGTCGACGGTGACGTGCCCGTCGTGGTTTGCATCACCCGTGTCGCACGTACTGACATCAGCATTGCCGATGGCGATGTTCACCAAGGTGAGTAGCTCATCGACTGTGACTATCCCTCCGCCGTCGCAGTGGCCCGAGCAGCGGGGTGCTGTGGCCGTCGCGCTTGGGGTTGGTGTCATCGTGGCCGTGGGACTCGGCGAAGCCGTTGGCGTCGATGTCACAGTCCCCGTTGCGGATGGCGTGCTGCTGGCCGTTGCGGTCGGTGTGCTCGTCGCCGTGGCCGATGGTGTCAGTGTGGCCGTGCCTGTCGGGGGGCCTGTCGGGGTCGGGGTTGCGGTTGGTGTCGATGTGGGCGTGGCCGTCACGGCTACCGTTCGCGTGGGAGTATCGGTTGGGGTCGACGTGGCTGTTGGGGTGTGAGTTGGACTTGCCGTTGGCGTGTCGGTCGCCGTCGCCGTCTGCGTCTGTGTTGGGCTCTGCGTTGCCGTGGTTGTCGATGTGCGGGTTGCCGTCACCGTGCTCGTCGCGGTTGGCGTCGGGCTCGCCGTTTGTGTGGGCGTTCGCGTTTGGGTGCTGGTTGCGGTTCCCGTGGGTGTCGGTGTCGGCGTAACGGTAGGCGTCGGGGTGGATGTTGGCGTTCGCGGCGCGGTGCTGCTCGCCGTCGCGGTGTTGGTGGCGGTGCTTGTCAGTGTGGCCGTGGCAGTGGGGGTTGCTGTCCGCGTTGGCGTATTGGTCAGCGTGGCCGTCGCAGCTGGCGTGCTGCTCTTGGTCGCCGTCGGAGTTTGAGTTGAGGTCAAGGTGCTAGTCGCGGTTTGGGTCAGCGTGGCGGTTCTGGTGGGCGTACCAGTCTGGGTGCTGGTTGCGGTCGGAGTCCTCGTCGCTGTGTTGGTGGACGTCGCCGTAGGGGTGTTGGTGAACGTCCGTGTGGGCGTCGGGATCTGAGTCGAGGTGCTCGTCGGTGTAGTCGTGGCAGTTGACGTTGGGGTTCTGGTGGGCGTGCTGGTTGGGCTGCTCGTTGTGGTCGGTGTGTTTGTGGCCGTAGTGGTTGGTGTTGCCGTCCGCGTTGGGGTCACGGACGGAGTCGCTGTGCGGGTTGCGGATGCGGTGAATGTTGGTGTTCCTGTTGCCGTGACCGTCGCCGTGCGCGTCGGGGTATAGGTCGGCGTCGACGTTGCGGTAGCTGTTGCCGTGCGTGTCGGGCTCGCCGTTGCTGTGCTTGTGGGTGTCGGCGTCGGTGTGGGGGCCGAGCTTACCGTTGCGGTGGGCACCGCTGGCGGCGCGGTGGGTGATGGAGTCACTGCGGCAGCCGCTTCGAAGTTCGCCGTGACGGAGAAATTGTCGTAAACACCGATGCTCGTGTTGGCCGCGTTGATATCGGCAATGGTCCCTGCGTCTCCACTCCAGCTCACGAATCTGAATCCCGCGTCGGGCACGGCAGTCAGAGTGACCGCTGCGCCCCAGTCGAAAGTGAATGTCCCCGAGCCAGGCGAAGGCACTGATCCACCACCGCTACTTGCCAGCGACAGCGTTACGGCTGCCGGGGCGATGGTGTTAAGGGCTTCCCTATTCGGATCGGTGCCCTGCGACGGGTCGTGCGGGTCGACCTGGTTGGTGGCGATGGTTTCCTGGTAGTCGAAGGTGATCAGCGCCACATTGCGAATTTCGGTGCCGGGGGACGCGCCAGCCTTCGGCTTCACGAGGTACGCAAAGAAGCCGTTACCGCGTCCGGTCCCATCCTCCGGCGGCAGGAAGCCGATGTCCACCGGCGGCGGCAAGCCCGTCGCCGGATCGGTCGTGTAGAAGTTGGTGTACACCTGCCCCGTCGCGAGATGTACCCCGGCCTCGACTTGCACCTCGAAGGCGGTGCCATTGAACGTCATCGGCACGGTGGTCTCGAAGTGCTGCGCCTTCGGTGGCACCGCGAGCCGCACGTCACCGAAGCCGATCTCCGTGAGTTCAAAGGTGGTCCAGTCGAGATCCGAATCGAGTTGGTCGGTGACCGTCACGACCTGCGCCGGGACGGCCGCGCTTGCGGCGTTCTCGAAGCTGATGCGGTAGGGCAAGACGCTGCCGCTGGCGAGGAGGTGCTGCGCACCGTAGCCAGCGGGGCCGGTCTTTCCATTTGGATCGGACGGACGCGTTGGCTGGACATCGGTCACCCACGGAACGTTGATTGGAGGAAGCGGTTTCGCCTGCCCATCAAATGGAAACCTGAAGCGTTCCGGTTTGTGCCCATTGTGAACGTTCCCGTTGCCGTCCCACCACTTATAGTCATAGTCCGATCCAAAATATTTCCGCCCTGCTCGCTCATTTGCTAGTCGGTCAAATTCACTATCGTTGACCCACGTGTAAATGTATTCCCCGGCCTCACGGTCATAGTACCACCAAGCCATCTTGCCATGTTGTCCCTGCCATATGTCACTTCCTATCCCGACAAGATCGCCAAGATACTCCATCAGGTCGCCCACATCTCCCTCGCCGCTCCGGCCGGTGAGACCTGGTGGCGACCCATGCCGACGCGAGGAGAGCCCGAGTGGGTCATTGAACATAGTTGGCGCATTGGCCGCGTAAGCGTAGAGATTCACTCCTCCGAGTTCGCCGATAGGGTCCCGTGAGATGAAGTGCCCAATCCGGCTATCGTAGAACCTCGCCCCCATGTAGTGCAGGCCATTCAGCTCTGAGATTACCCCGTCCGCACCAGAGAACTGCCGGCGGTTGGCCTCCGTTCCGGTCCCTATTCGCGATTCCCCGAACGGCAAGTAGGAGTAGGAGTAGGCGTTGACGCTTGAGCCTAATGCGTTGGTATGCTCGCTCGTGTTTCTCATTCCGTCAAATGTGTAGACAGTCGCCTGACCCTCAGGCACGTCTGTGCGCGTCAGCAGGCCGACGCCGTGGTCGTAGCTGGCGTTTTGAGTCCCCGAGCCGTGGTCGTACTCGCCTACGACATCACCAAACCCGATCGGATCCACGACGAAGTCGGTCACGGCGCCATTGTCGTCGACGCGCACCCGACTGCCGAACGCGTCGTACGTATAGAGCCAATGGCCGTCCGGCGATGAGACCTCGACGAGGCGGTTCTGGTCATCGTAGGTATACGCCGTCGTCCCCGCCGGCGCGATCTTCGCGGTGAGGTTGCCGTCGCTGTCGTAGTGGTAGGTGGTGTCGCCGACCTGCGTGTACTGGTTCAGGTCGTTGGTCGTGTACGGCGTCACGACGCCGTTGTCGGTGACATTGATCCGGTTGCCGAGTGGATCGTACTTGTACTCGACGTAGCGGCCGGCCGGAGCGACCCAGCTGGTGAGCTGCCCCAGGTCGTCGTAGTGCTTCCCGAATTGATATCTGTCACCGTTGTTTCTTCGAGTCGAAAGCCGTACATCACCGCGCCGAGTTCGGACGGGTCGCGCACGGTAATGCGATAAGTCCCGGCCGCAGGTAAAGTAACCAAGTCAGAATCGGTCTTCAGGTTGGTAAAGCCGCTCCAGCCATCCGGGCCAGCAAGGTCAAAGGCGGGCCCGGAGCCGGTCGAGTGAACGCCTCTCAAACGAACCTGCTGACCGGCGACGGCGGAGAACTCCCAAACCTCGGCGTGGCAGAATGTTCCGCCAATATGGCCAACCAGGTCCTTGTTTAGCTGGAGTGGCTGCGGCAGGAGAACTCCCAACGTGAGCGTCTTCTCAACTACCGTGTTGTCCGCGTCGGTCACGGTAAACGTGATCGGGAAGCATCCCGCCTCCATAGGTGTCCCGCTCAACACACCGTCGGGGCTCAGGGTGAGTCCTGCCGGCAGCGCACCCACTACCGACCACAAGAACGGCGGCGGCCCAGAGTCAGCGGTGAGTTGCTGGGGCACCAGAGGAGCGCCGGATCGTCCGGGGTTAAGCGCTGTTGTTCTAATCGCGAGACCGAGTGTCAGCGTGTATGCTCCCGTCTGGCCCTGATAGTATGCGATCACCTCGATCAGGTACGTGCCCGTCGCCGGCAGCGTGATCACCCCACTGGTGGCAGGAATGCGCGAATGCGTCGGCCCGGTGCTGGAGCCGAGCCATCCTCCGTCCGGCTCACTGAACAGAACCAGGCCCGTGTAGAACGCTCCTGACGTTACGTCGATCGCAATTTGCTGCCCTGCGACTCCACTAAACGAATAGACGTCACCGTAGTTCCATGACCCAAGCCACAGGGAAGTGCAGTCGTCTGCCGTCAGCGCCCCGTTCACGACGTCGCCCACCACCAACGGCGTCACCGCACAGTCGATGGTCGTGAACGTGCCCGAGAAGTTGACCTCCACACTCCCCGTCACGTCCTGGTACTGCGGCCAAAGGACACGGCGTGCGGCTGAACACCACACCTCCGTAAGATTACGGAGAACGACGGTATCCGGCGACGCGGCTGGGCGAAACTTTTCGGCTCTCTGGCCAAAATTTAAGTTGACGTTGCTGGCCGGCATTCGGTAGACGTTGTCAAGAATTAAGTTTGTCCTTGGCAGAGACAAGGGGGCCGGTGCGCGAAATGATGGGACGCAGAACACCAACCGTTCTGGCTGCCTGCCTGCTCGGCAGCCTATTTGCGACGCCGACGGCGCAGGGCACAAGCGATAGCTCCACCGCCCTCATCGTCTTTCCGAAGATCATCGCCGACGGCACCCGCGATACGATCATCCAGATCGTCAACTCGTCGGATCAGCCCACCACGGCGCGGTGCGTCTATTGGAGTAGCTCGTCCAACCCGCCGGTGTGGCACGCGACTCCATTCGCGCTGCCTTTCACCACCGGTGGATCGGCGCCGAAGGGACAGAATCCGCGGTCCTGGGTCCTGTCGCAGGGACACGTGAGCATTGGCGGTGCCGTCCAGATCAACCCCTGCTGTGGCGAGGTTCCCGCCGTAGCGCAGCCGTTTCAAGGAGCACTGCTGTGCGTGGTAACCGACTCGACGGGCCATCCGGTCTCCAACGCCAGCAACTTGCTCGGTACGGCGACGATCAAGGATCTGGTCTCCGGAGATACCAGCAAGTACAACGCCATTGGTTTCTCCGCACTATCCGCCAACGACGGCAACGATGTCCTGTGCCTGGGCGGTGCAGTGTCTTCCGGCTGCCCAAGCGGTGCGGAGTATCAAGGGTGCCCGCTGCAGTGGGCGTTGGACCATCTGGCCTACGGCGCGCAAGACCCGGTGATCGGTGCCGGCTCGGCGGTACGGACCAACATCACCGTGGTGCCCTGTTCGCAGGACTTTTCGACCTCGACGCCGTCGAGCAGCACGATCGCCTTCGACCTCCACAACGGCTTGGAGCAGCCCGGTGCGACCGTGACCGGGTGGCAGGACCTGCCGCTCAATGCTGTGAGTTCCCAGTTCAACGCATCGCCGGGCAACACGTATATGCAGACCACGCTGACCCCTGCGGTGTCCGGCGCGGGCTTCCTGATGGTTGCCGAGGAATTTCACGACTCCGGAGGCGCGCCATCAGTGACCAGCTCGGCAGCGCTGAATCCGCAGCTTGCGGGTGTGCGTAGCGTTCAGGACACCATCATTCTGCCAAGCCGCTGTACTGCCGACGCGCAGTGTAGTGGCGGCTTCTACTGTTCGCAGGTGGGTGTGTGCGTGCACAAGCGGGACCTGGGCGTCGTATGCGCGAGCGATCCCATCGATGCATCGGGCAACCACCAGTGCCTCAGCGCTCTCTGCGCCAGCGGCGTGTGTGCCGCCTCATGACCACGCGACGGGCACGGCAGGGGGCAAGGAGTACGCGGCAAGGGAGCTGGATCCATTGGCTCGTAGCGGTCGCGACCGGCGTTTTCATTGCGAACGGCGGGCCGGCATGTGGGGATGCCGTGTCCGATCAGGCCGCGACCATCGTCATTTACCCGTACGTCCTGGTGAACGGCGCCAACGGGCAAGACACCCTCGTCCAGCTCACCAACGCTGCGTCGCACAGCATCTCCGTCCAATGCGCTTACCAGAATGCAAACAGCCACTGTACCGACCCTGCCGCGAAAGTGTGCGCCACGGTTGCTGACTGTGCTGCCGGCGGATCGTGCGTGCCGGCTTGCGGTGCCATCGCCCCGTTTTTGGTTGCGCTGACGGCTTTCCAGTCCACCGGCTGGCTTGCCAGTCAAGCGGTACCGGAAACTCCGTTTCGCGGCAGTTTGCGGTGCGTTGTCGTCGATGCGCAAGGTGTGCCGACCGGTGAGAATGTGCTGCGGGGCGAAGCCACGCTGGAACGCTATCAGGCCTCGCCAGCCGTTCTGGACGTTGCCAAGTACAACGCGGTTGGGATCATCCCAGGAGCCGTTGCCGGCTGCCCGGGGTCAACTGCGTGGATTGTGCCGCATTTCTTCGACGGACTCAGCGATGCGATCTCCCAGACGAACGTCTCGACGCGCTTCGTCTTGGTTCCCTGCTCACAAGATGCGAGTGCACAGTTGGGCGGTGGCGGCGTGATGCAAGTTAACGGATACACTGAACAGGGAGGGCGCCCGAGTACCACCGTGTCTCTAAACTGCTTGCGGGATACGGTCATCTGCAACCTCGATACTCCTCACTGCAGCAGGTCAGTTTTTTCAGAGAGTGTGACCGGTACCCTCACGGGCCAGAGCCGCCTTCGAATGGTGACAACGGGAGTCGGTTTTGTCGGCGTGGTCGTTGAAGAGCACGGCACGCCCGCAGATCCCGCAAGTTTCCAGAGCGCCGCCTTCAATATGTTTGTGGCGCCTCCCCCGTCTCCCACGGTTACGCCCGCGGCCGGCACGCCCACCCGAACCGCGACGCCAACAGCCACAAATATATCCACGCCAGCGCAGACGCCGACGCCAACACGGACCTTCACTGCCACGCCGACAGGTACGCCCACGGTCAGCCTGACTGCGACTCGTACAGCGACGCACACGCCCACCCCCACCAGCACTGCGAGTGCGACGCCGACAGCGACTGCGACGCCGACAAGCTCGGTGACCGGGACGGCAAGTCCAACCACGACCCCGACTCACACGGTGGCTCCGAGTTTGACACCGGCCGGCTCCCCAACGGTCACGCCCGCATTCACAGCAACCGGGACTAACACCTCCGCAGCAACACCGGTGTTTACAGCCACCGCAAGCGTCAGGCCGAGCACTACTGCCACCCTGACTCTAACCGCGAGCCCCAGTCCGAGCCCCCCAGCTACTGCGGCCTCGACCCCATCACCGACACCGAGCCCGAGCCCGACGGGCACGGCAACGCTCACGCAGACGCCGGCGGCCACAGGAACTGCGACGGTCACGTTGACGGCGATTGCCACACCGACGGCCACAGTGGTCTTACTCCCGGCGTGCGTCGGCGACTGCAGCAGCGATCGCCTGGTCACCGTTGATGAGATCCTGACGATGGTGAACATCGCCCTCGGCAACGCGCAGACATCCAGCTGCGCTGCTGGAGACGCCACCCACGACGGGCTGATTACCGTGGACGAGATTCTGACCGCGGTGAACAACGCGATGAATGGCTGCACGTAACCGGAGTCCCTCAGTCGATCGGCTGAGTTGACTTGGTCGCTCCATTAGATGTACGTTCCCTATGGGTTGCTTTGAACGGTATGCTGTACGGTGGTTTGGGGCGGTTAGGTGACGACCCGTCCGAGGAATAGCCATCGTTATTGGGTGGTGTGACTCTTGGTCCTATGCTCATGAATACGTAGGCCATTTCCCCTTTCTGACGAGGCCACTATGCAGGCCAAAGAGCTTCTCGACGCCGGGCATCTCACCGCTGCTATCGAACAGCTCGGTCAGGAAGTAAAAGCACGCCCTACCGATACGCCGCGCCGCACGTTTCTATTTGAGCTCCTGTGCTTTGCGGGCGAGTACGACCGCGCCAAGCGCCAGTTGGACGTGCTCGGCCACGAGACCACAAGCCGCGAGATCGGGGTACAGATCTATCGCAACGTCCTTGCGGCTGAAGAGGCGCGCCGCGGCTTGTTCGCCAGTGGGCTCCGTCCTCACTTCTTGGAATCCCCACCCCCATATGCACGCCTGCATCTCGAGGCGGTCAATCGGCTGCGCGAAAACAGCCCGGCGGAGGCCAGGTCTGTGCTCGACGAGTCCAGCGGACTCCAACCCGCGATGAAGGGACACCTCGACGGCCAGGAATTTCACGGCTTCCAAGATGCTGACGACATTATCGGTCCCTTCTTGGAGGTCTTTATCCATGACCGGTATGTGTGGTTCCCGTTCGAAGCCCTGCGACGCGTAGAAATCTCGGCGCCAAGACAGCTGCGTGACCTCCTCTGGATTCCCGCTACCCTCGAATCCTGGAACGGATCCATCGGCGAAGCCTTGTTGCCCGTCTTGTACGCGGGTTCGAGTGCGCACCCCGACGAGCAGGTCCGGCTGGGACGCATGACGGATTGGAAGTCCGCAGAAGGCGGGCTCGCACTCGGTGCCGGCCAGCGCATCTTCCTCGTAAACGACGAGGAGCGGGCGATGCTGGAAGTCAGACTGATAGAGTTCGAGCGGGCAGGGGAAAGCGAATAGAACGCAGCGGAGGAACCGGGCGGATGCCATCACCAGACACGCTGGACCTCGAGGCTTTGCTGGCGCCAATCGCCGGGGAAAACCCGGCGGGGCTGTCCGTCCGCTACTCCGGCGTGCACGACGCCATCCAGGAAGCACGCCAAGCGGACGAGGACTTGGCTCAAGGAGACTGGAAGAGGGACGCCAAGAAGGCGGACTGGTACGCCGTCATCGAACTGACCACCGAGGCGCTACGCACGCAGAGCAAGGACTTACAGTTGGCTGCGTGGCTGACCGAGGCTTTGGTGAAGCAAAGCGGGTTCGCCGGACTCCGGGACGGTGTACGACTGCTACGCGAGTTGCAGGAGCGGTTCTGGGCATCTCTCTACCCGGAGATCGAAGATGGGGATCTGGAGTTCCGTGCCGGCCCTCTGGTATGGCTGAACGAGAAGTTGCCGCCTTCAATCAGGAGCGTCTCCGTGACCCAGTCCAGAGACGGCGACAACTATTCCTGGTTGCAATGGCAGGAGTCCCGAACCGTCGACAACCTCGCCCGGCAGAGCCAGGAAGCGCTGAGCGCGGCGCTTGCTGAGGGCAAGCTCGGGCCGGAGAAATTCGATGGCGCCGTCGCCGCGAGCCCGCGGGCCTATTACGAGCGCCTCTTTGAAGATCTCAGCCAATGCGCCACGGAATGTGCACAGCTGGACCGGCTCGTCGATGACAAGTTCGGGCGAGAGGCGCCTAGTCTGCTGAATATGAAGAAGGCGATCGACGATTGCCTGGGGCTGGTGACCGGTATCGTGAAGAAGAAGCGAGGGTTGGAACCCGACGCGGTTGCGCCGCAGACGGCAGCGCCGCGGGTGATAGCGGTTGCGGGAACTTCTGTCGCAGAGTTTGCCGGCGTCACTGAGTCGGCAGGCCTCGTCGGTAGCCCCGTACCGTTGGAGCCGCGAGACCGTCCCGATGCCTTGCGCCGGCTGGCGGCGGTGGCGGCCTTTTTCCGGCGGACTGAACCGCACAGCCCCGTGTCCTATCTGGTGCAGCGGGCGGTAAAGTGGGGAGAGATGCCGCTGGACCACTGGCTCAGAGAAGTGATTCGCGACGACAATGTCTTGGAGAACGTGCGGGAAACCCTTGGCCTGAAGGGTTCGGCCGAGGGCAAGACTGAATGAGGAAATCGACCTCGGAAAACAAGAGGAGGATGTCGCATGGCCCGAAAAGAAAGCAGCCAACATAAGCTCGATCGCATCCGCCCCCCGCGGGTCCACATTACGTATGATGTGGAAGTGGGCGGTGCTATTGAGATGAAGGAACTCCCGTTCGTTGTGGGCGTTCTCGCCGATCTCTCCGGCAAGCCCGATGAGCCTCTGCCACGGCTCAAGGACCGCAAGTTCGTCGAGATCGATCGGGACAACTTCAACGCCGTCTTGAAGGGGACGAAGCCGCGGCTCACGTACCGCGTCGACAACAAGCTGACCAACGATGACACCAAGTTGGGGGTCGAGCTGCGCTTCAATAACCTGGACGATTTTGAGCCGGAGCAGGTGGTGAACCAAGTGGATCCGCTGCGCAAACTCCTGGATGTCCGCCGGCAGCTCTCGGGGTTGCTGGCCAAGGCGGATGGCAACGACCGCCTCGCCGAACGGTTGCAAGAGATCGTCAACAACACCGAGCTGCTCCAGCGTGTGGGCAAAGAGGCCGGCGTGGCTGGTGAGACCGAGGGCGGCAAGAAGGAGGAGCCCAAATGAGTGCCGAAACAGAACAGGCAAAGCCGCAAGCGGCGGTGACCGTCCAGGCAGAGGGGAGCCTGCTCGAACAGGTCATTACCGAGACCCGCATTGGCCGGGACGACGAGCAGCGCGAACAGTCGCGCCGACAGATCGCGACGCTGATCGACGAGGTCATGAAGGGTGCCGTGCGCGTGTCGAAAGACATCGAGTCGATGATCAGCGCGCGCATCGCCGACATCGATGCGTTGCTGTCTCAACAACTCAACGAGATCATGCACGCCGAGGAGTTTCAGCGATTGGAGGCATCGTGGCGTGGGTTGCACTTTCTCGTCGATCAGACCGAGACCAGTACCATCCTCAAGCTGCGCGTGCTGAACGTGTCCAAGGACGATCTCCGGAAAGACCTGGAGAAGGCCACCGAATTCGATCAAAGCGCGCTCTTCAAGAAGGTCTACGAAGATGAGTACGGAACGTTCGGCGGCGCGCCGTTTGGGACGCTGATTGGGGATTATGAATTCGGGCGGCATCCGCAGGACCTTGCGCTCCTGGAGAAGATCGCCGGCGTGGCCGCCGCGGCCCACGCGCCGTTCATCGCGGCGGCGAACCCGCAGCTCTTCAATCTGGACAGCTTTACGGAAATCTCCGGCCCGCGCGACCTAGCAAAGATTTTCGACACGGTGGAATACGCCAAGTGGAAATCATTCCGCGAATCAGACGATTCCCGTTTCGTGGGTCTGACCCTGCCGCACATCCTGATGCGGCTACCCTATGGGCAGGAAACCGTCCCGGTGGAGGCATTTAATTTCCAGGAAGATGTGGATGGCAAAGATCACGGTAAGTACCTTTGGGGGAACGCCGCGTATGCCTTTGGTACGCGCTTGACCGAGGCCTTTGCGAAGTACAACTGGTCTGCAGCCATTCGCGGCGTTGAGGGCGGTGGCCTGGTACAGGGCCTGCCCACGCACACCTTCAAGACCGACGAGGGCGAGATTGCGCTCAAGTGCCCGACCGAGATTGCCATTACAGACCGGCGGGAAAAGGAACTCTCCGATTTAGGTTTGATTCCGCTCGTGCATTGTAAGGGAACGGACTTCGCCGCTTTCTTCGGGGCTCAGTCATGCCAGAAGCCGGCTAAGTACGACACCGATGCTGCCAATGCCAACGCCCGCCTGTCGACCCAGTTGCAATACCTCATGGCTACCTCACGCTTCGCCCATTACTTGAAGGCGATGATGCGGGACAAAATCGGCAGCTTCATGTCGCGGAGCCAGTGCGAGGATTTCCTCAACCGCTGGATCACCAATTACGTTTTGCTGGATGACAACGCCTCGCAGGATGCGAAAGCGCAGCGCCCGCTCCGCGAGGCGCGTATCGATGTCGTCGATGTGCCCGGAAAGCCAGGCGTGTACCGGGCCGTGGCCTTCCTCAAGCCGCACTTCCAGCTTGACGAGCTGACCGTGTCTCTCCGCCTGGTGGCAGATCTGCCGCCGCCGGCACAAGGGAGCTGAGGGCATCATGCTTCGGCGGCAAAGCGTTGGCCCAAGCGCCAAGGCCGTAAGCATAATGATCCAGGAAGTGTTAAACGATTCGCGAATGAGTGGGCCGCAAGAATCCGCCAAGTAACGACAGAAGGAGGAAAAGCAGTATGGCATTCGATGCGTTCTTGAAGATCTCGACGGTTCCCGGTGAGAGCACGGATGATAAACACAAAGATTGGATCGAGCTGTTGTCTTACAGCTGGGGATTGAGCCAGGCGGCCTCAGGGTCTACAAGCACCGGCGGTGCACGCTCTGCCCAGCGCTGCGACCACCAGGATTTTTCCATCGTCAAGGCACTGGACCAGGCAAGCCCCAAGATGTTCCTGGCGTGCTGCAAGGGCGAGCACATTCCGGAGGTAACCATCACCCTGTGCCGGGCCACCGGAGACAAGCAAAAGTACATGGAGTACAAGCTGACTGACGTGCTCATCTCCAGTGTACGGCCGGGTGGGAGTGCGCATGGCGGCGAGACCCTTCCCCTGGAAGAGGTGTCGTTTAACTATGGCAAGGTCGAATTGACGTACACCGCCACCGATCACGCGACGGGCAAGCCGAAGGGCGATGTCAAAGCCAATTGGGACCTGAAAGCGAACAAGGGCGGGTGAGCGGAAGTACCGGCTCAAGTGTGATCCGTCCCGAGCGATTCGCGAGATTTCCGTGCACGGCACCGCGGCGGTATGCCGGGCACGTGGCGGATGACGTCCGTGGTGTTCCTATGCGATCCAAGCGCGCCCACTGCGCATTGTTCTGCGAGGATGCGAACGGCATTCACCGCTTGCGCGAGGTGCTCAGCCGCGTCAACTACACCAACGCCGGCGTTTTGACAGCGCTTGGGGTTGGGGAATTGTCTCCGATGCGGGGCAGCGACGTTCCGCTCCTGGTGCGCCGCACGAGCGGCGGAACGCCCCTCGATACGCTCATTCGGTTGCTTCTGATCGGGGTGCCGGTGGAGATCGAGGCGGCCCGCCGTGCCGTGCAGCCCATGCAATTGGAGGAATGGGTGAACGGTGGCTTGTTGAGAGTCACGGGTGCCTCGGTTGCCGCAACGGTCAAGTTGCTCCTGTACCAGGGGTTGGTGATCGCCTTCGACCCGCCCCCTGGGTCCGGCAGCCCGGTCAGCTCCGACCACGTCATGGGTGTTGGAAGCAGCTCCCTGACGCTGGCCAATGTGACGATCCGGCGACCTTCTCGTCTCACACTGGATCTGGGTACGGGCTGTGGCATACAGGCATTCTTGGCTGCGCCGCATAGCGACCGGGTCCTGGCGGTGGACCGAAACCCGCGTGCCGTTGGTCTGACGGAGTTCAACGCTCAGCTCAACGGCTTTGCCAATATCGACTGCATGGGCGGAGACTTGTTCGAGCCCGCCAACGCCCATGAATTTGATCTGGTGATCTCGAACCCGCCGTTCGTGATTTCACCGGAAGCGCGCTACATCTACAGGGACAGCGGGCTTCACGGGGATCAAATATGCCAGCGCATCGTTCGTGAAGTTCCCAGGCATCTGAGCGACGGCGGCTACTGTCAGATCCTTTGTAACTGGGCGCACATCGGCGGTCAGGATTGGAAGGAGCGTCTCGCCAGCTGGTTCCAGGGCACCGGCTGTGACGCGTGGGTGATGCGGTCGGAAACACGGGACGCATCCACCTATGCCTCGACCTGGATACGGGAAACGGAGCGTGACAACCCGGAGCGGTTTGCCCAGCGCCTCGATGAATGGCTGGCCTACTACGACCGCGAACGAATTGAAGCGATGAGCGCCGGGGTGATTACCATGCGAAGATCGAGCCGGCGCACCAACTGGTTCCGAGCCGATGATGGCCCGGAAAAGATGGTGGGTCCTTGCGGCGAGGATATTGCCCGTGGATTCGAGCTGCGGGATTTCCTCGAAACCGTGCGGGACGACCAGGTGTTGATGGAGGCGCGCCTGTGCGCATCACCGGATGTGCGACTCGAGCAGCAATCCGAACCGTCCGGCGATGGGTGGCGCGTGACGGCGTCCGCAATCCGACTGGTACGTGGGCTGGCGTACTCGGGAACCATCGACACGGTAGGCGCAAACATGATTGCGCAATGTGACGGCAAACGCCGAGTCCGCGAGCTGCTGACTGGCGCGGCGGCATCCCTTGATGCCGATTTGGAGAGTATCACACCGGGATGCCTCGCGATTGTTCGCCGGCTCATGGGACAGGGGTTTTTGATCCCCGTGGAGTTGAGCCGTGGCGCGTGATTCGCGGTGTGGACCGGAAAGAGGATGATCGTTCGGGGACGACATGCCGCGTGTGGACAACAACATCAATCTGGTTCCGTCGGTGCTGGACCGGCTGCTGGACGACCAGCCAGGAGTGTCATGCGAGCCGGCCTCTGACCGGCTCCAGGACCTTGCGGGCTTGAAGAAAGCCATCGCCCGCGACGTCGAGGCGTTACTGAACACCCGTCAGGAGATCTTGGATGAGCTGGCGCCCGAGTTCACCGAGGTCAGGCGCTCCATTTTAGTGTACGGTCTTCCCGACTTCACCTCGATGAGCCAGCGCAGCGACCGCGACCGCGGTCGCATGCGCCAGGCAGTGGAGCAAGCCATCGGTTTGTTCGAACCCCGCCTGACGCGGGTGCGGGTAACCCTGGAACCACCGCGCGCGCATGACCAGGCCTTGCGTTTCCGGATCGAGGCGCTGCTGCGGGTTGAGCCGGCTCCGGAACCGGTGACGTTCGATGCGAGCTTGCAGATGGATACGCAGGCCTATGCAGTACGCGACGCAACCAGGTGAAGCGGGAGCCTGATGCACGACGAGTTGCTCACCTACTTCGAGCACGAGCTGACGTTCCTCCGGCAGATGGGAGCGGAGTTTGCCGCGAAGTATCCCAAGATCGCCGGCCGTCTCCTCCTGGAAGCGGATAAGTGTGAGGATCCCCACGTCGAGCGCTTGATCCAAGCGTTCGCGTTTCTTGCCGCCCGGATTCACCACAAGATCGATGATGAGTTCCCCGAGATTACAGAGTCCATCCTGGGGGTCCTCTACCCGCACTACCTGGCACCTGTTCCTTCGATGTCGATTGTTCAGTTTGTCCTGGATCCGGATCAGGGCAAGCTCACCAGCGGGCATCACATCAAGCGCGATGCACCACTGTACTCACAACCGGTTGGTGGCGTGCCGTGCCGGTTCCAGACGTGTTACCCGGTCACCCTGTGGCCGATCGAGGTGGTCTCGGTGCGTTCCGAGGCTCCCGACCGATACGGGTCTGTGAGGAAGGCGGCTGCAGCCATACGGCTGGAGCTACGCTGCCTGGGAGGCACCAGCTTCGCTCAGCTTGATCTCGATCAGATCCGGTTCTTTCTGAGCGGGGAGAGCCATCTTGTATACCCACTGTACGAGCTTTTGTTGAACAACACCTGCCAGGTGCAGTTCAGGCCCGTAGAGGAAAGGACTGGCTCGCAACCGATCGTCCTCTCTCCGGCGTGCCTGCGCCCGGTGGGATTCGGCCCTGACGAGGGAATGTTGCCGTACACGCCGCGCTCATTTCTCGGCTATCGCCTGCTCCAGGAGTACTTCTCGTTTCCCGACAAGTTCCTGTTCATGGACCTGTGCGGGCTGGACCAGGCGGTTCGGGCAGGATTCGGTGAACGGATGGAGGTGGTCATCTTCCTCGACCGGTCGCCCCGTTTCGAACATCCGCTACGGGCGGAGATGTTCCGTCTGGGTTGCACGCCGATCGTAAACGTCTTCGATCAGATCGCCGAGCCTATCCGCGTCAGTCACGCGCAAACCGAGTACCGAGTGCTTCCGGACGTGCGCCGCCAGACGGCGACCGAGGTGTATGCGATCAACACGGTTGCGTACACCGCCCCGGATCTGGAAGTGCCCGTCCACATCCAACCCTTCTACTCGTTCAAGCAGGCAGCCGCCGCCGAGCGGCAGCAAGCGTTCTGGTATGCCTCGCGCCGGCCGTCGCAGCGAAAGGGCGATACCGGAACCGAGGTCTACTTGTCGCTGGTTGATCTGAAGTTTCAGCCGACCGTGCCAGCTGCCGACACCGTAACCGTACATACGACGTGCACAAACCGTGATCTCCCGGGCAAGCTGCCGTTCGGCGGTGACCGGGGGGACTTCCAGCTGGAGGGCGCGGCACCGCTTTCACGCATTCGCTGTTTGACGAAGCCCAGCGAAACCCTGCGGCCACCCCTGCGACGAGGCGCACAGTGGCGCCTGATCTCCCACCTCACGTTGAACTATTTGTCGGTTGCCGAGAATGGCCGAGACGCGCTGCAGGAAATTCTCCGGC
>Ga0214473_10000957_pt1 | contig 39401 bp, 61 predicted proteins | sample RVTome_7_FD_203509 | JGI IMG/M metagenome (GOLD analysis project Ga0214473, IMG submission 203509) | Soil microbial communities from uranium-contaminated site in the Upper Colorado River Basin, Wyoming, United States - RVT98D197 | ecosystem: Environmental > Terrestrial > Soil > Contaminated >...
AGGAAGGGTCGAGCGGCTCTTGCTCATTCCCTGAGCGAGGACCACCCGTTGACTCTCCTGAGCCGTTCTGGGGGCACAGCAGGAGCATTCTTGAGGCATTTCGACCTAACTCTCGAACCACCGCCCGAGGGCCAGCACCAATTCTACCGGCTGGAGACCATCATGGCTCTTCGAGTCCACGATCCCCTGACGACCAATCTCCTATACGACCGCCTCGGGTCAATGCGAGGAGCGGTTGCCCAAGGTTGGGTTCGTGACCTGGGCCGCCAGATCGCCGAGGATGCTCACAGGCGGGTTCCAATTCCTCGTATGATCCAGGCCGAGGAGATCACCAAGAGCATGGTCCAGACTTCGGAAACCTGGGTTGCAGATCCCGATGTGATGTTGGCTTTCCTCAAGGTCGGTCGAGGGATGCCCATTTTGCCAGTCAACGGAGCCCCGACCATCGGGTTGAAGGGCAAGCTTGGGACCATCGTCGTGCCCGAGACTTTCGAGGTACAGAATCGAGAAGTTTTCGGACGCTGGGAAGTCTTGGCAACCTTGAACGTGCATGTCTACATTTCGGACTGGACTCCAATCACGGTTGCTGTGATTCAAGGTCTGGCTATCACAGCGCAAGTCCTTTGATGCTCCTTGCCAGGTATGGCAGTGAAGCACTACTACTCCGTCGAAGCCTTTTCGGAGCGAGATGTCGCTTTCCCGAAGTATTTTGTTGCCGTCGGGCGAGGGGTAAACGTTTTCACGCTGGCTACTGAAGATATCCAGCAGGCCCTTTCCGAGTTTGCTCAGGAAAAGGTCCGTGTAGACAAGGTTCACATGTTGGATGGGCTAGAAACCTTCCACGAGCTGCCTGGAGCAGCATCCCTCTTGAGGTGAAAGACCGGGCTGCTTCCAAGAAGAAGGCCCTCGATTTCATCCTGAAGAAAGAAGGGCCGGTTTTGGTGGGAGAGATCGCCCTACTCCTTGGCCGGTTCTGTTCGTTGATGGATGCTGAGTCTTTGCTTTCGGAACTGGCCTCGGAGGGGCACATCCGCCGGTTATCTCCCGATGAGCTTGAAAAAATCGACCGCCGACTGGCTTACATTGGTGTAAAGTATCACCTGTGAGCCTTCGGAACCGGAAACAAACCTACGTCCACCTGGTTAAGTGCTACCAGCGACAGGGGAAGCTCACCGAGGAAGAGGCCGAGGGGTTCGAGACGATGTTTCGCCGCTGCCGAACCCAGGAAGAGCAGAGCCAGGTCTTCACGGCCATGCTGGCCAATGTGAACCGGCTGGCCACGGACAATGATGTCTACGCTCGGCTGCATCGGGACGACCTTCTTGAGCTGGACGACGAGAGCTGAATATTATTCAGCTCGGTATTTTCACTCGCTTGGTGTAGATGCTGTTCCCATGAAACCCCGCCTCTTGGTGGACGTAGATGAGGTTCTCAGCGATTTCCAGACCCCTGCCTTCGAGGTCATCGCGAAAATCACGGGCCGGATCTACAAGCCTGAGGACTTCGAGGTTTGGGACATCTTCACGGCCTTGGACGACGACGAGCTACAGGCCGTCGGGGAGGCCATCGAATTACCAGGCTTCTGCTCCAGCTTACGACCGACTCCGGGGGCGGTGGAAGCCGTCTGGGAGATTCGAGAGTTCGCTGATGTCTACGTGGTGACCTCGCCCCAGCACAACCGGCATTGGGTTTACGAACGAACCGAATGGCTGATGGAGCACTTCAAATTCAAGAAGGCCCAGATCATCCACACAGCGGCCAAGTACATGGTCCGAGGCCACGCCTTCCTGGACGACAAGCCGGAACACGTGCAGCACTGGGCTCACGAGAATCCGGAAGGCTTAGCCATGCTCTGGCACATCCCGAACACACGTACGCTCGGTCAAGGACTCTTACGCATGAGATCTTGGTCCGAAGTCATTGAACGGGTCAGATCCTTAGTTTGAGGAACGATGGCCCAAGGCTACAAAGAAAATGAGCTTGGCGAACTTCAATCGACCATCAAAAAGCTCACCTCGGACGAGATTCTCGACCGGATGTCAGCCAAGGCCGTCCATGAGATCCATGCCGTCGAGGACGCGAACTTCTTCGACTATGTGGACATGGCACTCTGGGCGGATCTCATTCCACCAGAATTGCCCGAGGACGAACGTCGAGCCTTGCTCAAACGTCACCGCAATCCTCGATCTTGGCATCAACGCCTCAAGGTCGATTTCGAGGAAACTTCAGAGCTAGAAACTAACCAAGGAGCAGACATGACACAGATAGAAGAGGTCAAGAATCTCTACTTCCCCGTTCTCGACAAGGGTTTCGTGGCTCTGGTGGATCACATGGGTGGCGATGATGCTGTCATCCGGGCTGCCCGGACTTCCTACGGAAAGGGCACGAAGAAGACCAGTACGGATCGCGGGCTTCTCCGGTATCTCATGCGACACCGACATACCACACCCTTCGAAATGGTCGAGATGGTCTTCCATATCGGGATGCCGATGGATGCCTGGAGACAACAAATCAGGCACCGGACGGCCAACGTCAATGAGTATTCAACGAGGTACTCCGAGGCGATCGACGCTACGGCCACGACGGCAACGGACAAGTGGCGGTTTCAGTCTGATTCGAACAAGCAAGGTTCTGGTGGATACTTGGAAGATGTCGAGGTGTGCCGGCAGCTCTCGGAACGTGAAGCCGAGCTGCACAAGATGTCCCGAGAGGTTTACGCAGAGCGACTCAAGGCTGGCATCGCTCGGGAACAAGCCCGCAAGGATCTTCCACTTTCGACGTACACGATGGCCTATTGGAAGTGTGACCTCCACAACCTGTTGCACTACCTCACACTCCGGTGTGACACCCATGCTCAGTTGGAGATCCGATCCTACGCCGTGGTTATGGCAGCTCTTGCCAACGTAGTCGCTCCTGTGACAATGGAAGCCTGGGTAGACTACCATCATTGCGGGGCTCACTTCAGTCGGCAGGAGCGACTAGCTCTCATCGAGCTGACCAAGACAGGAAAGCTACCTGATGCAACACAGCTCGGAGAGATGGGTCTCAACAATCGGGAGACCAGTGAGTTCATGAAGAAGCTAACCGTTCCTCCAGTTGTTCCTGATCTCACGCTGGACCTTTCCAAAGGTCTGCCTCCCGAGCACTTCGGAGCGATGTATGGTGCTGAGCAACCCGGGTAAGTTCGCCGCTATTGGAGTCAAGGTTGGAGAGACGGTGCATCAGGCGATAGGTAGCTTGATGCACCTTTCCAAAGCCCGTGGTCTCCTGTTTTCAGGGCTAGAAGTGTATGAGACGTTCAGGATCAACAAGACTTTGTTCGTTCGCTTCCGATCCGATCTGGACGTTCCTCAACTCAAAGAGGCTCTTCTTCAAGATGGACGTCAGGTGATCCTCAAGTCGGCCACGGACATCCGATATGAGGTTTCCGTCCCGGGTGGGATCACGGGAACCTACTCGGCTACGGCTATGCACGCCATCGCCCGGGTGACGGAACATCGGAAGTACCGTGGGACGAGAGATAAGTTTTGGGAGAGACAATTTGATGCCGGGTGACTAGACACTGCCTTCGATTCACCCGGCATCCTCGCTGTTTTGAGTTCGCACTTATGGGAACATCCCAATAGGATGCTAGCCGCCGCCGTTCAGTTCCACCCTATCCTGGGCGAGAAAGAGACAAATCTTCGCCGAGCTGCCGAGCTGGTTCTCCAGGCAGCCAAGGCTGGTGCCAAGCTTGTCGTGCTTCCTGAGCTTTGCACGACGGGCATGAGCTTCATGAACCGGGCCGAGGCTGAGCCCTTCGCCGAGGTGATCCAGGACGGTCAATCCAGGTCGATGGAGGTCTTCGGGACACTGGCCCAGAAGTTCGGGTTGTGTGTTGTCTGGGGTTTGATCGAGAAAGATCCGGGTAGCGACAAGCTCTACAATAGCCAGGTGCTCATTACGTCCACCGGAAAGTTCGTCTCGTACCGAAAAATTAACTCGTGGGCCAACGATTACTTGTGGGCTAGTCCGGGAGAATCCAACCCACCTATCCTCGAAGTTGAGGGTAAGAAGATCGGGCTTCTCATCTGTCGTGACGTTCGGGACAAGTTCGACAAGGACTGGTCTGACTTCTACGAGCCTGGAGATGCGGACATCGTGTGCCTCTCGGCCAACTGGGGCGATGGAGGTTTCCCGGCAGTTTCCTGGATGGAGTTCTCACGGGACAACAAGGTGACTTTGGTCGTGGCTAACCGCTACGGGCAGGAACAGAACAACAACTTCGGCGAGGGTGGCGTTTGTATCATCTATCCGGATCAGCGGGTAGTGTGCGATGGTTTAGTCTGGAATCAAGATTGCCTTGTCTATGGCGAAGTCTGACCTTTCCCGTAAGGTCGCTGACAGGTATCGACATGATCAGCTTCGTAAGGCCATCGTGGTTTCACGCTGGCTTCTGGCGAAGGGTCGCTTAGCTCCAGGGCTCAAGGCAGTTCAGGACGAGCTTCGAGCTGGTGAGATAGAGCCTGTGATCAAGGCTCTTGATACTCTCTGGATGGTGTTCGAGATCCATGAATCCCCCGGTGAGATCGGAACGACCTACTCCATCAATGCCGAGTGGTATTACCCTCTGGGACCGAGGTACAAGAAACGAGTCAAGAACCTGATCCTGTTGGTCAAGGATCTCCGGAGGTCTCTTACCTGGGACATGGGGAAGCAGAAAGTTCCGGACTCGTTCAGTTTCAAGAAGTTCGAGGAGATTACCCAGGAAGCTGCTTGGCTTGAGGGCGTCATCCCGAAGACCGAAGAAGGCTTTCCTCACGGAGACTTCACGATCATCCCGATGAAGGGCGTATCCAGCAAGGACATCGAGGATTGTCTGGGTGCTCTAGATAAAGCAGTCGGTTTCATCCGAGCGAAGTTCCCCCAAGTGCTCTACGGTAAGGTCTTTTTGGGGACTTCCGTGGGAAGAGGCTACGGCAGTGTCGCCCTCTACGTTGCTGACCACGACACTGTGTCGCTAAGCACCCGCACCTCTGTTACGGTGGGGGATGTGCATGCGATTTGTCACGAGCTGGGTCATCGGTTCTTTCACAAATTCTGGAAGAACAAGGAGCAGCGAGACGCCTTCTACCACCTTTCGGTGGACTCTCAGTACGAAACGGTTGACTTCGACAAGGCCATCCGGGAGAAGATGGCTGACGAGTTCATCTCCAACTCGGAGAAGATGCGAGAAGGTGGTCGTCCTCCAACCTCTGACCTCTTGGGCACCTGGATCACCGAGTTGAAGAGGCGGCCGGAGATCCGGGAAGTTGTCGCCCTCGGGAAGAAGTTCACCTGGGAGAAAGATGATTCGGTCCGGGAGAAGCTCTGGGCTGCCCTGAGCTTGTCTTCCGAGCCGGGCGTGATTACGGTCCGAACGGATAAAATGGTCCGAGGTCCGCTGGCTGTGACTCCCTACGGAGGAAAGGACTGGAGAGAGAACTTCGCGGAAGCATTCGCTTTCTATGTAATGGGTAAGTCTATTCCGCCAGAGATTTCCTCGATTCTTGATAGCTTGAGTTGATTTTGGCTCAGGTGGTCGTATTAAAGGCATGTCGAAAGCCAAGCTTGTATTTGTCTGTAAACCCGAGAGTGGGGGCTGGAACTGCAAGCTGCACCTGAATGGAAAGCTCATTGCAGATGTGATTTCGATGGGGACTAAAACGGATGCGAAGAAATCCGCAATCTCTTCAGCGAAATCGAGAGGGCTTCTGGCATGAACGCCGGCCTAGATTCAAAAACCCGCATGGTGTATAGGTAACCCATGGCCGAGAAGCGATGCGCTTTCTGCAAGCGTCCCACCAACGAAGTGAAGAAACTCATTGGTGGTCCCGACGGTCCATTCATTTGTGACCGCTGCACCGACGCGGCTGGGGAGACTCTGGCTGCGGATCAGAAGTCCTCAGCTAAGGCTGAGGAGAAGCCTCTTTTGAAGCCTCGGGAGATCAAAGCATTCCTCGACGAACATGTGATCAGCCAGGAAAAGGCCAAGCAAGATGTGGCCGTGGCGGTCTACAACCACTACAAGCGTCGAGAAGCGATTCGCAAGGGAATGAAGTTCGACTGCGAGATCAAGAAGTCGAACATCCTGCTCCTCGGTCCTTCCGGAACAGGCAAGACCGAGCTGGCCCGAACCGTCTCGAAGTTGCTTGGGGTTCCGTTCTACAATGCGGATGCCACGAAGATGACCCAAGCGGGCTACGTCGGTGACGACGTGGAGAGCATGCTTCAGGGTCTTCTTCAGGATGCCAGCGGAGACGTGGAGCGGGCCGAGTGGGGCGTGATCTTTTTGGATGAGGTGGACAAGCTTGCTCGTAAGTCTGGTCGTGGTGCCTCTGGCTACCGGGACGTGACCGGTGAAGGTGTCCAGCAAGCTCTGCTCAAGATGGTCGAAGGAACGAAGGTCCGGACTCCTCGTGGTGGTCGCATGGCGACAGGCCAGGAAGTCGATGTCGTGGACACAGAGAACGTTCTCTTCATCTGTGCTGGTTCATTCGCTGGCATCGAGGAAGTGGTCCAGAAGCGGGTCAACAAGGACGTTCGACTCGGGTTTGGTTCAGCCGCTCGGAAAGATGTGAGCGAGAAAGAAACCTACCTGGCCATTGAAGAAGAAGACATCCTGGAGTTCGGAATCATTCCGGAGCTTCTTGGCCGTCTGCCGGTCCACACGACCACCTTGCCTCTGACCGAGGAGGAGATGGTTCGCATTCTGACGGAGCCCAAGAGCGCCATTGTGAAGCAGTTCAAGGCGCTGTTCCAGATGGATGGGATTGACCTTCAGTTCGATGAGGCCGCCCTCAAGGCTATCGGCAAGGAAGCCCAGAAGCGTCCGACGGGAGCGCGTGCTCTTCGGAGCATCATGGAGAAGATCCTCCGTCCTTACAGCTATGACTATCCTTCCGAGGACGAGATCACGGCCGTCCGAATCACTGAAGACGTGGTCACGGGCAAGGGAGAGGCTGTCGTCGTTCGGGAAGGCCGGAAAAAGGAACCCAAGCCTACGGCAATGCAGGGCTGATCTCTGGGATAGACCAGGTTTTTCTTATACCCCGGGCCTAGCAGGATGTCCGACAAGCTCATCGTAGCCAGGGTTGTGGACCGCTTTGCCGACTCTCATTGGGACGGGAAGTTCATCGGCAAAGATGCCAGATTGCAATGGTCCAGGGCGACATTCATGCTAGAGGAGCTACCCCAGAAGGGCAAGAAGAAGCTCCGGCAAGCGACTCTCCAGAACCCCTCTGCGTACTCTCATCGAGGAACGGACTGGTGGATCCCAGGGAACATCCTGAATTTCGCCAAGCTCTCCTCGGGCGATGACTACGACAAGATCAAGTCGAAGATCGAAGCAGCTTTCGAGATGGCGAGGAAGAAGGCTTCCGAAGGCAACGCAGAGGAGAAGGCGTATTACGAAGCGAACAAGCGCTGGATGGATGAAATCCAGTGGTATGAGCACCCGGTCTTTTTCTTGAACGTGGCTCCTGAAGGTGTCGAATCCTTCACCGCGGAGGGTAAGGACTTCACCGTCAAGGTCGAGTGGGGCAACTTCAAGGCATACAACCCTGACTCAGACTTCCAGCAGGCGGACCCCTACTACACGCTGTACGAGGCCAAGTCTCCTGGAGCGGGTCGGAAGTTCTACAAGATCATGAAGGCGGATCCAGATGCACTCAAGAGTGTGGCCTGGAACAACTTCGACGAGTTCTTGAAGAAGAACGGCGTGGGTTACGACATTCATTTCTCCCAGTGGCATTGAGGGCATGGCGAGTTTGACAGCACATTGGGTGGTTGCCAGGCTTCATGCTCAAGGCATGGGGGCTCGTGTTGCTTCTCGCTACGTCGAGGCTTTCGAGTTCTCGTCTCCCGAGGAGCGAGAGAAGTACCTCAAAGAACATCCCAAGGCGGACTCTGCTCGACACACGGTCAAGCAAGAGAAGAAGCCTGGCAAGCCTCAAGTACCCAAGCCCAAACCAGAGGTCGAAGCAGCTCCCGAGGAAGCTCCCGAGAAAAAGCCCGGGAAGCCTCCAGAGAAAGAGCATGAGGGGAAAGAGCAAGAGCCTCCGACTGGTCGAAAGGTCGTGGATGCGCTCAAGGGAATCTCCAAGGGAGCACTTGCAGCTCTCAAAAATTCTCCTGCTGGTGTCAAGAAATTCTTCCAGGACGAGGGATATCGCCGGAAGGTTCTCCATGGGCTTCATGCAGCCATCGAGAAGGCTCCGAGAAAGATGGCCCAGCGGCTTGTGGCCACAGCTAAAGAGGAAGTCCGTGAGTTCAAGACAGCGGGAGAGGGCATTCGAGCAGCTTGGGATGGTAAGCCTCTTTCAAAGCACCAGAAGAAGGCAATCAAGAAGGTCGCCATCCACATGGGGATCACTGTAGCTGCGGCTGCACTAACAACTACCGGAGTTGCAGCAGGGTTAGGAGTCGTGGCGCAGTCTTTCGCCCGACAGATCGCAATGAAGTCGGTGGCCCATGTGTTTGAGCATGTCCATGTAGCTGATGAGCTGCGGCACATCGTGCATGGCATCATGGAGGTTGCAGAGAAGTTTGCAGCCCAACCTACTCCGAGCCAGGTCTTGGCAGCCGTCGTGATGAAGTCCATCCAGGAAGAGCTGGAGAACTTCTCCGACGACGACTTGAAGGCTATCCTGGAGTCAATGGCCAAAAAGCAGCCACAGATCAAGGAAGCAGCCGCTCCGGCTCCAAACGGACCCGTCCTGTCGAATCTTTGCGAAGAGGCTGAGACAGTCCAGAAGGGCCTTCGGGTCTGGATCCGGAAGTTCCCCCAAGTGCTGGATCAAGCTCAACGGGAAGCCGTGGGGCTCGAAGATTCGGGCCTGGTCTGGCAGGATCGCTTCGTGGTCTACTGGCGGGGTCTGGATAACCCCATGGAAATTCTGGCGGATATCGACGACAAGATCGAAGATGTCTATCATCATGCCACCCGGAGAGCCGTCCAAGACCTAGCCAACTTGGCTCGGAATTGGACATTGGACCGCCAGATGTCACCGAAGGCTCGCCAGGAATACGCCTTTGGGAGTCCACAGTTCCGAGATCGTCCTGACCGTAAGGGGCACATCGCCTATGAAATCTCCCGGCTTGAAGAGTGGGCTCGGGCATTCGAGAACTGGACCGAGGATGCTGTCGGAAATCTTCACCAGATCGCAAGAAAAGCCAGCCGGCTGGTGTAAGATATCTCCAGGATGTCTCTCTACAGTGGTAAAAAAGAACGCCTCCCCTATTCGCTCAGTCGTTGGACCGATCTTCCAACGGCCAAGTGGTCTTGGTTCAAGGGTCAGCTTGATCAGGGGAAGATGCGGGCGTTCGATCCCCGGAACGCAATCCCCGTCGAGTGGTCGCTTGATCCTAGCGATACGCTGGGTCTGATCTTCTGGACGAAGGACCCGGAAAATCTGATCCGGGACAGAGCCTTGCTCGAACCCTACAAGCACAAGCTTGTCGTCCACATGACGCTCACGGGCTGGGAAGAAGTCGAGAGGGGTGCGCCTACTGCGGCTGAGGGCATCAAGCTCATGGAGCAAGCCATCAAGGCGTTCGGACCAGAGAACTTGACGTGGAGATTCAGCCCGGTTCCCCTGGTGGACAACGTCCTCGATCGCTTCGAGAGCCTGGCCTCAAAGATCGCTTCCTTCGGGCTGAAAGAGGTATACGTGTCTTTCTTGCAGGAGAATGACCTCATGCCCGAGACCCGGGCACGTCGAACACGGGTCGAGCTACTCAAGCAGATGGCCACGCGAGCATCGGGACTCCAGGTACTTCTCTGCAACGAGGATCAATCTCTTCAAGACGAAAGCTGCTATCCCAGAAACCTCCAGAATGGGATCTGCGAATCTGGCCGGAGGTTCGCTCCCAATGGCATTATGAACTTCGTGTCTGCTGAGGGCTGCGGGTGTGCTCTTGCCGTGGACCCCTTCACAATCAACGAGTCCTGTACTCTTGGTTGTACGTACTGCTACGCAGCGGACAAGACGCTTACTCCGAAGAAGCGGAACACGACCAAGTTCAGCCTGCCCTTGGTGTCGTCGTCGTGATGGATCTCCAGATCCCCGAGGAGGACTCGCCGGACCTCGCCGATGACGAGATCAAGCGGGCAATTCCAACATCCAATGTCAACGACGTTTCTCGAAAAGTCATCGTCGAAATCCAGGAGAGTCCGGGGACACGGGTTGGCGGACATGAGCTTCGACGGCGGAAGCCGCATCTGTACTGGAGGGTCAAACTCCAGATGTCAACGGGGGAGCAACGAACGCTCATCTTCTTGGCCGACTGGCTCCAGCAGAAAGCTTCATGAACACCGTCTGGATTCGTGGTAGAAGGTAAGGTATGCCCATCGTACCCAATACCGAGTGCCCTCCCGCCCCGACCACCAAGTGTGACCGGGACAAGAACAACAACGTCTGGGTCGAAGGTTACGATTCCGAGAACGGAGTTCCTGGGATCTGCCTTCTTGATACGCTCGAAGACGCACAGATCATCGACGTGCTCCAGAGGGACGAGCGAGCCCGAACCGATCTGAAGAAGGTCACAAGCGATCCTCACTTACTCGAACTTGCCGAAAAGATCCCAAGGTTCCCCGAGACCAACGAAGGCGACGAGGATCAGAAGGATCACGGCAACACGATGAATGCCGGACCGTTCTACGCCATCTTCCGGGGTCAACCGCCCTTCGCCCAATGAGTGCCGCTCGAAAAATTCAGCGCAAGAAGGCCCAAGCGATAGGGCAGCTTGGTCAGGCTACAAAGCAGCTCACGGACCTGAACGTCTTTCTTCAGCATCTCCCGGAGATGGCCAAGCGTCTCGAAGAGACGGGTCAGGTACTCGATGCCATTCTCAAAGACATGGACACCCTGTCGAAAGAGCACGAGTTCACTTTGGATCTTCTCCGGCGGATCACACACTTGACACCTGAACAAGAAGACCAATATCGTGCCGAGTGGGCCAAGGAACGTGAATGTCCACCCGAATCCTGAAACCGAGGGTGCAGCCCTCGACGAACAAGACACCCAAGACGCATCACGAGTGGGACAACCTGATGCGGAAGGTGATGGCCAGGGCCAAGGAACAGCAAGATCGTCGCCTGGAAGGTCTCCAGGGGGTGATCTCGAAGGGTCAATCGGCCAAGTTCCTGAAGAAGCTCGGGATCATCTGCGAGAACGACATCCTCCGCGAGTTCCCCGATCGGAAGATGTAGACGTCTTCCGGGTCGAGTTATCACAAGCCTTCACCGAGGGTAACCCGGCAAGAGCATGGGAAGTTTCCCATGCTCTTCTCCGGTTCACGGGGGATCTGGTCATAGAAGCTTCCCGGTTGCGATTCAAGCAGAACTTCGGTACAGATCTCTGCCGGAATTGTACCGGGCTTCATGCCGGACCTGGGGTGGTAGCTACCTGCTATCAGGTTCAGCAATGCCTCTATTCGAACATTCGGGAAGATGACCTGGATCCTAAGCTGGCTCGTATCGCAGACCTCCTTGCAAAGAAATCCTAGACAGGTTCTTTTTCGAGTGCTCTCAATCTTGATTCGGTGTAATAGATTTCAAAGCGGGTAATCCCCAACACCCCGATGTGGAGAAGATCAAATGAGTGATAAGGCCGTTTTGAAGGCAGTTCAAACACTAAGAGCTGCCGTGGGAGACCTGGAAAAGGCTCTCACCCAGTCCAGTGCGGAGACGCCCAAGGCCAAGAAGACAGTGAAAGCTGTCAAGGCCAAAGCAGCGAAAGCTGTCAAGGTCAAGGCAGCCAAGGCTCCGGCAACCTTGAAGGAGCATGCTCAGGCCGCTCTCGATGCCAAGAAATTCCATCACAAGAGCAAGGAGACGGCGTTCCTCAAGTCGTATGTTGCATCCAAGGCGGACCTTCGGAAAGCAGCAGGTCGAGCGATGTCTGTCAAGGCGGCAGAGATCCTCGGTCTACCCCCACCGAAGAAGCCCGGTCCGGCTGCGAATACCAAGTCGGCGAAGGTCAAGGCAGCGGCTCCGAAGACCGAGAAGAAGAAGCCCGGACCCAAGCCGAAAGCAGCGAAGGCAACAGCGAAGGCCGCCAAGGCTCCGAAGGCCGCCAAGGCAGCAGCCGGAACTCCGAAGGCTCAGGCTCAAGCCGCTCTAGACGCCAAGAAGTTCCATCACAAGAGCAAGGAAGCAGCCGCTCTCAAAGCATTCGTCGAGAGCAAGGCCGATGGTCGGAGCCAAGAAGCTCGCACCGCAGCTATCGAGGTCTGCAAGATCCTCGGTCTTTCCCCTCCCAAGAAGCCCGGTCCGGCTCCGAAGGCCGCTAAGGCTCCGAAAGCAGCCAAGGCTCCGAAGGCCGTCAAGGCAGCCAAGAAGGAAAAAACCTCGGGAAAAGGGCAAGCGGACGCGGCAAGTGATGCACCGAAGCCGAGTTCGACCAAATCCACTGGTGCTAAGCCCCCGCGAGCCATCGATGCAGTAGAGATGGTTTTCGGATCCGGAGCGACCCTGAACGCTGCGGAGATCGTCAAAGCACTGGAAGAGAAAGGCTGGCTTCCGGCATCCAACGATCCGAAGACGTACATCAGCTTCATCCTGTCCCAGAACAAGGAGAAGTTCGAGCGTGACCCTATCAAAGGTCGAGGCTACTACCGCCTCGCCAAGGGAGGGGCCAAGGCTTCGGAGGCGAAAGAGCCCAAGCCGAATGGTGCCAACGGTAAGGAAGCAGCTTCAACTCCCGTACCAGCTCCGACTCCCGTATCAGCTCCGGTGGTTGCGGCACCAGAGGCACCAGAGGCACCCGAGGAGGAAGCTCTCAGCGAGCCTCTCCCGACGGCAACTGAAGAGGAGAATCCCTTCGACGACAGCCTAGACGAAAACGTTGTGGGCTGAGCTGAGGATGCAAAACAGGAGGGTCGAGAGGCTCTCCTGTTTTGCATTTGGTGTAGAGTGCCATCGTGCCCCTTCAGATTGGTGACCTCATCGAGTACATGAGTAGCCGCTGGTTAGTCAGCCAGCAGCATCGTGGTGTACGCACGGTGGTCTTACGTCAGCTCGATGGTAAGGCCCAGGAAGTTGCGAATGATTGTAAGGTCGTCGCCAATCTGCCGACGCAGTGGCCTTTTATCACGGTCCCCAAGAAGTCCTCGCCCATCGCTTCTATCACCGTAGCTCGTGGTACCAGGGTCTTTTCGCTCAAGCCAATGGAAGCGTGGGTGCCAGCGGATCCACTGCACAACGGTGGCGTTCTCTACTTCAACCCCAGGCTGAATCTCCGGCAGGGTGAAGTTCTGGTTGCTCGACATGCCAATGGGAGCCTCACCCGGGTCAACGTCACGGCATCCTATGGAACCGCTCAACGCAAGCTTCTCATTGACGAAGCCAAGAGGACTCCTGAAGTTCCCCAGACGCGATACGACCATCTTTTGATGGATGAGGAAGACGATGCCTAGACATCTCCCTCTGCTCGTCAATCGGTCGATCGCCGAAGCGCATGCAGCCAGGCTCCTCGAAGCCAGTCAGTTCGAGGCCAAGGTCTTATCCAGCGGCCAGGTCTCTTGTCATCCTGGTTGTGCGAACTGCTGTCACTATCCCTTGACAGTCTCGATCCTCGAAGGGATCTCGATCTACCAGTGGCTTATCGAGCATCATCTCTGGACACCAAAGATCAAAGAGAAGCTCCAGACGCACAAGGAGATCACCTGGAATCTTGCTCCTGAGGTTTGGCTCTTGAGTGCGATCCCGTGTCCATTCCTCAACGAGAATAATCGTTGCAGCATCTACGACTCCAGACCGTTCCTCTGCCGAACGTTGTTTTCGAAGGGTGATCCCTACTACTGCCATCCTCATCGGTTGGGTGTGAACCAAGCTGGCATCATCAACCGCAGCGATGCAGCGGAAGCTCTTTGGAAGGCCGAGAAGACGACTTTGAAGCGGCACTTACTGAGAGTCGTCTCAATCCCTCTCTCGACCGCTTTGTTCCTCGGGGAGAGGATCATCAAGGGAGAAATCGAGATCGAGGAGACCAATACGACTCTGATGGAGGAGCACACGCAGAACCCATGAAAAACGAATGCTGCGTCTGTCGTCGGCTCCAACCGGATTTGAAGCGTTGCGAAGTCCTCACCCTCACGCCCGAGGAGAAGAAGGCCGTTGCAGATTCCGGAACCAACCCCGTTCCGGACAAGTTAATCTACTGCCATCCGTGCTGGAAGATCGTGAACGACAAGCAGCGAGGAGCGCGGTTCTTACAAGGTCTTTGGGAAACAGGTCTCCGTCGAGCTGGTGTAGCCGATGCCGAAGCCAGAGCGAAGAAGTTCCACGATGCACTGATAGCGAAGGGAAAGCCATGACCGAAGTCCACAGAGTCCCAATGACCGATCTTGTCTCTCACTTCGAGAAGATTCGCTCGGATCAGGGGGAGGAAGCCTACCAGAAGGCTCGGAAGAATTTCGCTCTGGGGATGATCCTAAAGCCCCAAGGAGAGGAGTTCATCAAGCAAGCCTTCCCCGACATGGACATCGAGGTCATCCGTGCCGAAGCCCAGAAGTCACAACCCCCGGCTCCGAGTGGCAATCCCCAGGAGATGATGCTGAACGCCATGCGTCAGCAGATCCCGAACCTCAAGTCGCAGGCCCAGTTCAACCTGTTCATGAAGTCGTTTGATGCCTTACGGCACACGTTGAACGCGGCTTTTGGTCTCGACAAGGAAGGCTACGAGAAGGGTAAGGAAGGGCTCGACATGGTACTCGACGCGGCCCTCCAGATATCTGAGGTCGTCCAGAAGTTGCAAGACACGCCAGAAGCAGCAACAAGTGAGGCGGCCGAGGAGTTTAAGCAGCCGCCTCGGGAGTTCCAGGAGTACGACGTTCAGAAGGGTCTCCTGATCGAGCTGGAAGCCTTGACCTCGGCCGAGGCCCTCCAGCGGTGGTACGACAGCAACCGGGCTCGGATCGGTTGCGTCGTCAGCGCATCCCTACGCAACGAGCTGTTCGACACTATCCGCAAGATCAAACACAAGCTCACACCACCATCATGAGCCGTATGACAGACTCACCGGACATTCAATGTCCGAGCTGCCAACATTGGTTCTTTCGGGACGATTACTTCGAGCTTAAATTGGGTGCTGATATTCAGTGCCCCGCCTGTAGCAAGACCCTGGAAATGACGGACGAGGAAATCTCCCGACGCTGGACCTGGAGTATCAAGAAATGATCACACTCGAAAAGCTCAAAGCTGTAACTCATATCGTGACCCACAAGGACTGTGCCGATGGAATGGCCTCGGCGATGATCCTGAAGGACGTCTTACCTGGGGCGAAAGTCACCTTCATTCACTACAGCTCTCCAGAGCACAAGGCCCTCTTAGCCGAGCTTGGGATGCTGTTCTGCGACTTCTCCCCGGACAAGGAGCGGGTGAAGGAGTTCGTGGAAGTGGGCGCCCTCTGCCTAGACCACCACAAGTTCGCCCGAGCGACGGTCGAGGCATTTGGTGAGAACGGTATTTTTGCCGATGAGGCGGCTGAGCCTGGAGTGTGCGGGGCTGTTTTGGCCTACAGGCACGTCTGGCTGCCCCTCCAAGAGGCTTCCAGTCCTCCCCCGGGTCTGGGCTCATCCAAGCCTCAACCCCTCGTAGACGCCATTGTGAAGGACTTGGCAACCCTGGCCGGGATCCGAGACACCTGGCAGAAGCACGACCCCCGGTGGCAGGCAGCCTGCGAGCAAGCCGAAGCGCTCCGGTGGTGGCCAGAGGATCACTTGATCGGAAGCCCTCTCACGTCCTGGCCCGGGTACATCCAGCCCATCGGCGGGATCCTCTTCGCCAAGAACCTCAAGTACGCCAAACAGCTCTCGGAGACCTCGTACAGGTTCGTCTCGAAGAAGGGCACACGGATCTTGATCTTCGGTGGTGTCTCGATGTCCAGCGATACGGCCGAACAAGCTGGGGACTCAGCGGATCTTGTCGTCGGGTTCAGTTACAAGTGCGACGACGGAAAGCCCATGATCATCTACTCAACGAGAGCCCGTGGTGAGGTGTTCAACTGCGGAGAATTCTGTGTGGCTCACGGTGGGGGTGGTCACACAAAAGCGGCTGGGTTCACTCTCCCACTGACTCTTGATTCGGACATGAACCCATTTGAGCACTTCCGGAGGATTCTGGAAGGCTACGAGAATCGGGCACCTTTCACTCCATTGTCGTTTGGCATCCGGGAGGTTTCACCTGGCATGAAGGCGTGACCCGGAGTACACCGAGATTGCCAAAGGCCGGCTTGGCAAAGCCGTGGAGCGTGAAGTAGCCGACCAGAACCAACGTGATATGTTCAACGAGCTGTTCGGAGACTGATCATGGATGATCCCCTTCTCATTCCTGAGCTGGAAGCCAAAGTTCAAACCTACCAGCACATCGACAAGATTCGGGAGCTTCTTCGGTTCTTCGCCAACGAATTGGTAGCACGTGGAGAAACCCACGACCGCTCGAAACTCATGCCCCAGGAATCCCGAGTCTTCGCTGAGTACACGCCGAAGCTCAAGGGGACGACCTACGGAAGCGACGAGTACAAGCGGTTCCTGGTGGAGATGCAGCCAGCTCTTGACCACCATTACGCCAGTAACAGACATCATCCTGAACATCACTCCCCGCGAGATCCTAAGGCGGGCATCCGAGAGATGAACCTGTTGGACGTCATGGAGATGTGGATCGACTGGTACGCCTCATCCATGCGTCATGCTGATGGGGACATGGACAAGAGCATCGACATCAACGAGGGTCGATTCGGGATGAGTTCCGACCTGGCGGCCATCTTCCGGAACACCTTGCGGGACTTCAAAGACGGTAAGCTTTCGGTCTTACGGGATCTTCTTTAGGACCCCGTTGATGATTTCTGATCATTCACATCATGCTTTCTTGCTGGCTTCGAGGCTGGCCTTGAGGGCGGCCATCAGGTCCACCACGGTGCTCCGAGGGGCCGGGGCTGCCACGCTGACATCCTCGCCCGCGATCTTCTGATCCACGGCGACCTTGACCCGAGCCACGAAGCCGTCGTTGTACTTCTCGGGCTCGTAAGAATCGGTGGCGAGTGACTCGACGAGCTTGACGGCCATTTCGACTTCGGCCGGGTGGAAGTCCACCTTGGCGATCTTGTCGCTGACCTCAGCGAAGTCCCGAACTTCGTCGGCGTAGAACATCTGGTGCATGACCAGGCCGTCCTGGTACGGGGCCACGACGATTAGGTGTTCCTTGCCTCGGGAGTTGTAGCGGGCCAAGGCGACCTTCCCCGTCTTCTTCATTGTCTGGGCCAGGAGAACATAGCCCTTGTCTCCGCCCTTGTCCGGGCCGAGGTAGTAGGACTTCTCGACGTAGGAAGCGTTGAGAGCCGAGGCCGGGATGAACTCCCGGATCTCCATGGCCGGCGACTTCTCGGCTTCGAGAGCGGAGACCTCGTCCTTCGTGAAGACCACGAATTCGTCCTTGGAGTATTCATAGCCCTTGTTGCATTCAGCCTGGGCAATTTCGTCACCCGTCACAGCATCGATCCACTTCTGCTTCACCCGATTGCCTGCCGGTGTGATCATCGAGAACTTCACGCCCTCGGCTGAGGCTGCCGTGAATAGCTTCACAGGAATCGACACGAGGCCGAAGGACAAGATCGCTGAGGAAATCGCACGCGCCATTTTGAGTTCTCCCTTGGTTCAGCCGGGAGTACGTCCCGGTTCCGCCTTGATTAACCTTCTTCGTCCAGTCGCTCCCAGATGGGCTTCCCCGGTGGCTTTTCCTCAGGCTTTTCTGCGGGTTGTACCGGGGCAAGATCCGCCAAGTCAATGACAGCCCTCGGGTTGAATTGGGGCATCCTGAGAGCGAAGAGCACCGGAGACGGGTTTGGACCAAACTGCCTTGGATCTTGGGCTTCAATTTCGAGGGTCCAACCCTCAGCACGCTCGATGGTTGTTACGGTAAAGGCTCGGTGCATGAGAGTGTTCTCGTCACTGGTGAAGTGGGATCGCACCGAGAAGTCCACATAGTTTTCCTCTTCGATGGCCACGTAATCCCTTTGCTCTGTGAGGCTGTAGGTCAACATTTGGCTTTGGCCTTGCCAAACTTCGGTCAGCTTGGGATTGGCTCGACCGAAGTCCCCAGACACACCATCCTCGACGGGAAGGCGCGGAAGTCCACGTCGATCCACAGGTTCCGGAACAGCAAGAACCTGGACTACAAGCCCGGTCGGGAATCGCTCGTGGTCTATTTGGATCGCTGGGACCGTGAAATCGATGAACATACTATCTTCTCGGGATACACCGATCCCTGGTTGGTTTCAATGAGACTACGGCTTTCTGACGGCAAAATCAACCGGCTTGCGATTTTCCTGATAAATCCCGCTTAGTGATGTTCGACAAGTTGGCCTACGACGTCCTGGCCAAGTTCAAGAGGAAAAAGCTCTTGGACTCAGGCACGACGGTCTACATGTACAGCGAGAAGCAGATCGCTGAGCGGAATCGTCGCAAGGCCAAGCGGCTGGAGAAGCTCCGGAAGAACATCAAGCACCTCCGCTCTCAGGTCAAGCGAGACTTGACCGCCGAGGATCCCGAGAAGGCCCTGACTGCCCTGGCCGTCGGACTGATGGATGCCACTGCCGAGCGGGTGGGGTCCAACGCCAGTGCTTCGGGCAACCTCAACGAAGATGGCGAGCCACATTTCGGGGTCACCACCTGGACCAAGAAACACATCAGCTTCGGCAAGGGTGGAGCGACTATCAAGTACGTTGGCAAGAGTGGCGTCAAGCACACGAAGAAAGTTTCTGATGCTGGGCTCGTGAAGGCCCTACGGAAAGCCTACGCTTGCATCGAGGGGGATGATTGCATCTTCAATCTCGAAAAGGGTTCGGTCGGAGGCGAGCATGTCAACGCCTATCTCAAAAGCTTCGGAATCACGGCTAAGGATTTACGCGGATTTCATGCAAATTCCTTCATGAAGCAACATCTGAAGGCGGTTCGAGCCAAGGGTGGCAAGCTTCCTGAGGACAAGAAGGAGCGTGAGAAAAAGCTCAAGGAAGAGTTCAAAAAGGCTCTCGAAAAGGCAGCCGAGGATGTTGGGCATGAACCTTCGACGCTCCGGAGCCAGTATCTCATCCCTGGCCTAGAGGAGAGCTATCTGAAGGATGGATCAGTCTCCGAGAAGATGACCAAGCAGGCTGTCTTCGTGAAGCGTGAACCCTGGGAGGAAGCCTATCCCGCCACGAACTGCGTTCCGCCTTCGGAAGATCGCCCTATAGCTTATCCAACAACTTGGTGGAACATCGACCGACATTGGGATGGCTCTCCTGTTGAGGAGCAAGAGGAACCTGAGAGCCCCCATAAGCAAGCTAGTTCTTACGGTTATCACGGGACGAACTCCAAGAAACTAGTGAGGATTCAAGTTCACGGGTTGATTCCCGGAGCTTGGAGTGACTTTGGTGATAGCTACAGCGACTTCGATGATGGGCGCCATCTTTTCTTCACAGACCAGTTGGAAGCCGTAAAGAGCTATGGGGATGTTGTTTTGCGATTCCCATGGCCATCGGATGCTCAACCGGATCAAAACAAATACGGTCGCTACCTCCCCAATCAGTTCGTCAGTAAACTAGCGGTCCCAACGAGTAGACTAGAAGTTCTCAACGGTGAAAAGTGGGAACCTCTTGGGTTGCTCCCCAGTGATTCAGCTCAAGAGTTCGTCAGTGACTTCTTCCGCCGGCATCCCCAACTCCGGAAGTACGCTGGTATCAAGGTCATGGACAAGGCTTCCGGGGGCAGTGGCACACACGGGGAAGCCAGACAGCACGGAAACGAAATCTGGTTGTTCCCGAAGTTCTGGAAGCTCGATCCAAAGACACGGGACTTCGTGTTCGCACACGAGCTTGGACACTATGCTCTGAGTGAATACGGGTTATCAAAGTTCATTGCTCAGGCCGAGACGCTGGGAGTAGACCTCTGGGACACTGCCTCACTGCCGTTTGGGCAGCACAACATGGATGAGGCGTTTGCTGACAGCTTTGCCAGTTTTCATTTGGAACCTGGTGAACTGAAGCGTCGCTATCTCTCATGGGAGCCATTGGTTCTGGTTGTGAAGGGCAAAGCTGTCATGGCTGCCTACTCCGAGGACACACTGGAGATCGTGGCGGCTGGGATGGCTCTCCTCCTGGTCCAGAACTACATTGTATCGAACGCTTTCTTCGACGAGAAAGAGATCAAGAAGTATCTTTCGCTCCGACGACAGTTCCATGGGCTGTTCACCCAGGCGTGTGCTGACCTAGCCGATGCCTTCGAGGAAGGGAAGTTTGGACCTGGCGTGAAGCCAGCCGTTCAGTCACTCCGGGCAATCAGCCAGTTGAACATCAAGCAAGAGCAGCAAGCTCTTCGCTTGATGGCCAAGACCTTCCGAGGACTCAGGCACCTCTCCTACAAGGACGTGGATGACCCGAAGATCCTGCGGATCATCAACATCGCTCGTAAGTTGAACGTCCCGACGGAGCAGTACGATCGGGACTACGACTACTTCCTCCAGAGTCTCATCAGGGTGAACGTGATCCCGGCTCCTCTCCGGACCTTGATCCGGAAGGTCGTCAAGATGCCCATTCCAGGGAAGACTATCTACGAACAGGCGAGTCCTGGTGCCTGGTTCGAGATGCCCGAGGATCAGAAGAAGACGCTCCGAGAGGTGGCCGAGAAGACCAAGCAGGAACAGGACGCGATTTGGGAGGGACCTCACAAGGATGATCCAGAGAAGCGTCTTGAGCTGTACCGATCCACGGCGAACCGCCTCCAGAAAATTCAGAACCTCGCTGGCGTGAACCTCGGCATCATCACCAAGGAAGACAAGGAGCCTCTCGAACCCATTCTCCTCCGGGAGTCCAAGCTCGAAACCGACGGTCCTACCGAGTTCATCCGGCTCAAACTAGAGCAGTACATCAAGACTGCGGGGTCCTATCGGTATCAGCGGAAGGAAGGGGATCCTCTACCCAGAGAGATCTCCAAGCTCCTCACGCTCTTGAAGAAGGCAAAGACCTTCCCGACGATTCGCAGGATTGTCGGGGAAGCTGTCGAGCGGGACATCCTCGGCAAGGGCTCCAAGGAGGATGTTGAGAACATCCTGAACCAAGTCCAGAAGAACAGGGCCATTCGGGAAGGCAAACCTCTCGTTCCTCTCCAGTTCGAGCCCAAGACTCCTGAGCAGTTCCAGATTGACCACGACACAGGTGAGGTGGAGTTTATCGGCGATTACAGCGAGGATCAGAAGAAGGAGATTCTGGGTCGTGTCTCCAGAGCTATCAGTGACCTCGAAGGAGTCTACGGTAAGGGTTTCTGTGGCAAGCACGCCAAGAAGCTCGCCTTCCGTTTTGGTGGTTCGTCCAGCTTCATGGCGAAGGCCCACTACTTCACCTTCGACGACCGGCGTGTATGGCAGCCCAGGGTGACCTTCGGAGAGGATTACGAAGGCGTCTTGGCTCACGAGCTGTCCCACTACTTGGAGGACTTGCTTTCCCATCGCATCGCCGTTCAGGAGGATCCCGAGAGAGTCGAGGAACTTCGGCGCAAAGGCATCGAAGGTGCTGGGGGCGGGATGATCTTCTCGAACACTGGAGTTCCTCTTTCCAGGCTTGGTAAAGACGCTACTCCGTACGCCAACCATTCAAGAGGACAGATCGGCAAAGTTATCCCAGAGTTTGTCGAGTTCATCGACACCGTGCTGGAATCCCCAGACTACAAGCGTTGGGAGGACAAGCTCGGGTCGGCGATGGACACAGCTCTCCCAGGGGCGATCAAGAATCTCACTGGGATGGGTCCCTATGATCTACCAAAGGATCATCCGTACTACGGCATCATCGAGAAGGCACAATACAGGTCAGACCTCCCCCCAGAATTGCTTGCCGAAGCTCTGAGATACTTCAAGGAACTCACGGGCGGGGATGACCGGAAGATGACGTACTACCAGAGCGGGACCGAGGTCTGGGCTCGTATGTGTGAGCAGTACGTCTACAACAAGCTCATCGAAGCGGGCATCTCTAATCCCTGGCTCACCTGGCTGAGTTACGACGAGGATGTCTACATGGATGAGAAGACCTTCGACGAGAAGCTTCGACCCATCATGGATCGGCTCTTTGCTCGATTGAAAGGCAGGAGTCTTCTAGCTCACAGGGTGATTGCCCGCTTCTTGAACCATGCACCGCATTGACCCGATTTACGCCCTACTGGTGTTCTTCGTGTTGAGCTGCTTGTTCCTCGCCTGGCTCTACATCTGATGGACCGCTTCGAGGCAGCCGAACGCCGACGACAGCTCCGGCTGAGAGCCGTCGAGTTCTTAGGCGGCCAATGCGCCATCTGCAAATATGATGGTTGTCTTGAAGCGATGGATTTCCATCACGTCACGGAAGGCGAGAAGGACTTCACGATCTCCTCCAGAATGACCTCATGGAAGGTCATTGAGGCTGAGTTGCGAAAGTGTGCGCTCTTATGCTCCCGGTGCCATCGAGAAGTCCATGCAGGTTATCATCCAGGATACTTACTAGATCACGACATTCACCGGAGCTGGATGTAACTTACCAGCGGCCTTCCTTGACCCGACCCTTCTCGCGAATGGGAGTGAGATCCTGGATCTTCCCCTTGGGGATCTCCACACTCGTGTTGTCGGGAATCACACCAGAGAGACCCTTCTGGAAGCCGAGCTGAAGGATGCTTTTGATGTTCTTCAAGCCCTTCGTGGCTTTCAACGCTTTGGCTCCATCCTCGTAGTAGTCGAACCACGGGAAATTGTACCGTTGGTAATCGGCTGGCGTGAAGGGAGCGTTCGGCGGCTCTTGCTTGGTGATGGCTCTCCAGGCAAGAGAGTTCGCCAGGTGGACATAGACCCGGTTCTTGTTGTTTTGATCCCAGACTTCTAGGCCATACTTGTCCTCGAAAATCTGCTGACGCATCTTGCCGCCAGCACCGAGGCCCATATCGGCGGCTGCACCCGCTACGGCTACACACTCGTCGATCATGTTGATGCTATCACACGAGTAGTCCATACTCATACCTCGCATCACTCCCTGAGAGCGACGAGTCTTCGGGAACCGCTTCTCGTACTCGTTGAGCTTCATCGGGTAGGCTTCGAGTTGGATCCCTCCGAAGGCTTCCTCGCCCGAGAGCTGAGCTTCGACTGTGAGACCCATCCCGAGAGGGACGGCTACGAACTGCCGGATGATGCCTTCCTCGATCACGAAGCCATCGATCCATGGCTGCTCGGGGAGGATCACGTAGTCCTTCTCCTTGAGAGCCTGGACCCATGCCTTGCCTGTGAGAGCACTCCGCTTTCCCGCAGCAATCTTCACGGCGAACGGGTACCGCACACCACGCTCATGGTCGTAGTCACCACTGAACGAAATCCAGAGAGCCTCGCTCTGGTACATCGGGATCATGATGCCTTGACGCTCCAGCCACTTGGCTGGCACTCGGTCCTTGTAGTCCTCTGTGTGGACCATTGGGAAAGCCCCGAGCCCTGGAGGCAGCGGATATTCCTTGCCGTCGTCGGGGATGCGAAGAGTTCTCTGGAAGTTGACATGGAATCTGGCAGCCGGGTGAACCTCCGAGAAGTCGAAGGTCATCTGCTTGGCGTGCTTCTCGTTTCCGTACTGGGGTTTGGTCAGCTCGATCATGGGGTCACCACTTTCCGTCTTTCACGACTCGGGAGATTTTGAGGATGGCGTGCTCGGGTTGGTCTTCGAGTTGCTGAATCAGTTGAGCAAATGCCTCAGGATGCTTCTGGAGAATGTCTCGGAGTCGCTGGGAAACTTTGCCACCGGCAAGCATCAGAACACTGGGATCCCCGCCCAGCACCTTGACGAGATCCGAGGCGGTTTCCTCCGAGGGAGGAAAATCCCTCTCGGTTTCCAGCCGGCAGATGAGTGCCCTGCTACACCTGATCGAGTCAGCTAGTTTGCCTTGTGTGTAGCCCTTCGCCTCCCGAAGCCTTTTCAGGTAGTTGTTCAATGGTGTCCCTGTGTTAACCTAACAGGTAACCTCAGTCAACAAGAATCGACATTCACGGTGTACTTTCTTCTGGTGCGCTCCGTAACTGTCCGAAAAGCCTACATACGATACCGTGAAGACCTTCCGGAGTCGGTGAACAACTTTGCTGCTCTAGACGGATTTCGGCAGCTCGGAGTAGAAACAGCGCCCATCCAAGGCTTCGGCGACATCGAAGAACTGCCTGATCTCGGTCCAGAAGTGTGTGTCGCAGGTTACATTGGTGACGTTTGGGCTGCACTCAGAACGCTAGGTATCAAGATCCCTGAGCCACTGGATTACCCTCCGGAACTTGAAAGCTATCTAGGCAGAACTGTTCGCCGGGGTGTCCTTGGGGATGTTCGAAGATTGACCTCGCCAATCTTTGTCAAGCCCGTCGAGCAGAAAATTTTCACAGGACTCCTCTGGGATGCTAGCCAAGCCAGTCGGCGAGTCATTGTCACTTGCGGGGATGATACCGAGGTCTGGATTAGCGACCCTATGGAGTTCATCAGTGAGTACCGCTGCTTCATCCTTGATGGAGCGATACTCGATGCTCGCCGGTACAGGGGGGACTGGTCTAAGGCTCTGGACCGAGATACAGTCGAATCGGCAGTCCAGGCATATAAGTCCTCCCCGAGAGCCTACGCCCTTGACTTTGGAGTCACAAGCACTGGAGAGACTCGCCTCGTCGAAGCCAATGATGCTTATGCCTTGGGCCATTACGGGCTTCAGAGCGTGCTTTATGCTAGGATGATCGATGCCCGGTGGGAAGAACTTACTAATGCCGGAGTCAGTTGTGACCTATGACATAGCCCTCTTTCGGACTCGTGATCAACGTACCTACGCCTACTACTTCAAAGAAGCTGGCAGCTATATGATCTGGGGTACCGAAGTCACGGTGGATGCTGACACTTACGTGACCTTAGAGACGGATTCGATCATGTGCCACTCGGGGGAGTTCTTTCGAGCACGTTGGGAGCCTATGACCGAGCCACCACCAAAACTGTCGCCGAACAACGCCCCCACATGTTGGCAACGCATTGAGAAGGAAGACTAGGCGTTGTCCGTGTTGGGCCTGCTTCCATCCAACTGGGCATGTTCGAGCATCTACTTGGTAATCGCCTGGGCCAAGCTTTGCTCAGCATCATTGAAGACCGCTTCGAGGATGCTCCCGTCCGGCGAACGAACGAAGACTCCGACCTGGTAGTTGCCGGGTTTCCAGTTCTTCTTGCGAGGGGGCATCAACGTTGTCATGCCCCTTGCTACACCGAGGAGCTTGACAGATGTAGGTGTAGGTCGTACACTCACTTACATGAACATGACGAACGAATGGAAGCGGGAGGTCACGCATCTCCTGCACAAGCTCTGGGGCCACTGCAAGGAGAGCCCAGAGTACGACAAGGCGGCCTGGACTCGCCTTCAGACGCTTCTGGAGCAGGTGCCCTGTCTGGGACAGCCCAAGCCCGGAAAGAGCCTTCAGGGGCCAACAGCGTGGGAGCGATTGGCTTCAGCGGGCTTGTCGGCCAACGATGATGAGTTCCCCTACCGGGCCTCGACGGTCACCCTTGGAGTTGATGTTCCGGCGGGCCTTGACCTCATGGAGTTCCCAGCCATCGTACAACTCCCGGACGATGGGTGTGTCCGAGTTGGAAGCGACGACAGCGACGCCTTTCTTTGCGAAACTCCCGAAGCATTCAGCGAGCCTTCGTTGGTCCTCCATCGAGAACCCGCTGGAAGTGTACGAGGTAAAGTTCGCCGTTCGTGAGACTTCAACGTAGGGTGGGTCAAAATAGATCACGTCTTCGGGACCTGCTCCCTTCACGGCTTCCTCGAAGTCCTCGGACAGGATCTTCACATGACCCAAAGCAGTCGAGCACGCCTGGATGTTCTCCGGATCTGCGATCGTGGGATTCTTGTAGTCGCCCCACATGACATTGAAGATCCCAGCCTTGTTGACTCGATAGAGGCCGTTAAAGCAGGTCTTATTTAAGAACATGGTCCGAGCAGCTCGCCGAACCGGGGAGAACTCCTCTGGCTTCTTTGCTCGTAACTGGAGATAGATGTCCTTGGTCACAGCGAGTTTCTGGATCTGGACCAGTAACTCGTCTGGGAAATCTCTCACGACTTTGAAGACATTCATCAGTTCGGCATTGAAGTCATTCAAGACTGCCGAACTGAATTGCTTTTTGGAAGCGACCAAGGCGAAGAAGACTGCCCCGCCGCCTACAAAGGGCTCGTAGTACGTGCGGATGTGCCTCGGAAAAAGTTCGAGGATCTTAGGGGCAAGTTGTTTCTTGCCCCCTGCCCATTTGAGAAATGGCCTAGCGTCCGCCACTGATGACTTCCTGGACTGCTTCACGAAGTTCACGAACGTTCGCCGGCTTTAAGAGATGTTTGTTCGGTAAGGACTGGAGTGTGTCCTTCACTTCTTGGTTCATTCCGCCCGAGAGGAAGATGAAACGGGCAGCGATCTCGGGATGCTTCTCCGCAATCAGAGCATAAAGCTGAACCCCGGTCAGACCAGGCATCTCGACGTCGCTGATGATGCAGTCGAAGTGTTCCTTCTGGATGAGGTCCAGGGCCACGATCCCGTCCTCGGCCAGGGTGACCTCATACTGACTCTTGAGAATCCGTTGGGTAGCGATCCTGAGCATGGAATCATCTTCGACGTAGAGCACTTTCATCTTCATGAGATTACCGCTAGTAGTCGTCGAGGATCCAACCTTCCTCCTCCTGAGGGCTTTCCAAGTTGGTTGCGGCACGGGCCACAGGCTCGTAGCTTCTTCGATGGGCGGGACAGGGGCCTAGCTTGTTCAGGGCTGCCTGGTGCTTGGGAACTCCGTAGCCTCGCGACTTGGCGAAATCGTACCCAGGATAGGTTTTATCCAGCTCAACCATGATCCTGTCCCGGGTGACCTTGGCGAAAATACTGGCCAGGGAGATAGCAGGGATGAGCTGGTCCCCTTTGGGAAGGGCAATGGTCCCCTCGATGTTCAGGTTGCCGTCCACGATGACCAGTGGTTCAACTGTGATTTGTGTTCGAACACGATGAATGGCTTCCAGATGAGCAGCCAAAAGAGCTTTCCAAACACCTTGGTGGTCGATCTCAGTCGAACTGACTAGAACAACAGCCTTGGGCCAGGTATCATAGAATGACCCGTAGACGGCCTCTCGCTGCCTTTCAGAGAGCTTCTTGGAGTCTTTGACCCGAGGGTCCGTCCAGTCTCTTGGAGCGGCCACAGCGGCCACTACAAGCGGCCCAGCCCACGCTCCGAAGCCCACCTCGTCCGAGCCAACGATGATTGTGGCTGTGGAGCCATCGATCCTAGGGTCCTCGGTTGGTCGCATACTTGTCTGTCTCGACGATCATCGTGCTTTCTTCATACACCGCTTGAGATTCGGCAAGCCCAAAAGGAGTCGCCAACCTCGAAGCCGAACCAGGAACCGGAACTCCCGGATCAGGGTTTGCAAATCGCTGGCTGTGGTGTCTTCGGGGACGTCGAGTTGAATCTGAACCTTCATGATTACCGAGCTTACCGGGAATCCTTGCGAAGGCCAAGATTCCGACCTGTGCCCTCACAAAGGTTGCAAAGTACCCAGGGAGCCATTGGGTGGTCTGTGAGGATTCGTCCGCCAACTCCCTTACACTGAGGGCAGGGTTTCCGAAGACGCCAAGCGGTCCAGAGCACGAGGCATGAGACCACAAGGACTGCTGCGACTACTCCCCAAGGCATCGGTCCATCTCCGCAAACGACACACCATCTTCATCCTTGTGTAAGTGATGGTGCAAGGTGTCTATTATTTCGGAGAATTCCTGCACGGACATTTCACGTTTCATCAAGTTGACTCTGTAAGTACATAGAGCCACGTTTCCCAAGATATACCCTTTACTGGAGTCAATACGGTCTAACGTAATTTTGTTGGGGTGCCCCAATTCGGTTGTCATGGGTAAACCACTGTAGCAGCACTGGCCTTGTTGCTGTTGCCATAGTTCATGGACCTGATCTCTTGTCAATCCAAATTCTTTTCCTCGATAGCGTGCCTGCTTTTCGACTGCCTGAAGGATAGCATCCAATGAATCCACTTTGCTGTACTTCTGGTAACGCTCTTTATTGGCTTCCTTAGCGCATAGTTGGCAAAGTCCAGCAAGTCCGTCCCAAGATTTGGAGGCGGCGTTGAACAGGATAACTGGTTTCCACGAAACACATCGGCTGCACCATTTACAGACTTCACCCTCGTGGATTTGATGCCCCACCCGACTCCTCACCTGCTTGCGTTGGGGTACTTGGTAGTAATCTAATAGATTCTTGAGAGCATAGGGATGCTTGTGTTGTTGCCCGAGTAATAGAGCACTCTCTTCTAAGCTCCTCCCCGCGAGATAGGCGGAGATAGCTTTCTGAGCGGTTCGATAATCGTATCTCTTGGCCGCCTCGAACTTTCCAATGGCTATGAGGTTGGCTATCCTTTTTGGGAGAGATAGGTCACCCGTGCGAACACCTATCAGTAAGTCCGGTTCAATCTGATTCATCTCTGTTTCAGAAGCGTGGCTGTCCGCATTCTCTGGGGTATCTATTCTCAGAACTTTGATGATCAGCGCCCCCGCAGACTTCAGCGCACTACTCTCATTCAGAAATCTGGTGTCCGGTACTAAGACCCGTCTTGAATTTGACGTATCTCCGAGAAGTCTCTGAACCCAGTAGTCGTCTTGTGTCTTCCGCACGTACTCGGTGCCAAAATACTGCATGAGCGTACGAGGGCTGGTTGCAATTTTCTCAGCCGGCTGCATATCGAGCAGACCTGTTTCATTGCGCATACCCTCCAGGTAGAGGTCCATCTGCACAGGGCTCTCTAAAAGAGCCTCCTTGAGCACGGGGTCGTTCATCTGTGCCTCCGTGAGGCCAAAGATTCTGGACGCCATCCGTTTTAAGGCTCCGGCGAAGTGTGCTATCTGAAATGTGGTGCCAACTCGATTGGTTCTGGCTAACCGTTGTGCCGCACTGGCTTCCAATACTAACTTAGCGAAGGTATCTTTTCCATGGCCCTTACTGCCAGTGATACCGTAGACTTCACGCGGCTTTAAGTTGACTTTTTGGTGAGACATGACCTGAGCTTTCTACACCAAGGAAAGCTCTTGTGACCAGAACTAAACGCCTCCTTGCAACGAAGAAGAGACGCGGCAGGTGGCCGAGGGACTTTCTGTCTACACGCCTCCGGTTTTCAGTGTCTTCTGCGGAGGAGAGGCCCGAGTCACACGGTCATGCAGGGAGGCTCACTCACTCCCGAGTGGACTCCTCTTCCTCATGCTCAGCGACTTCGAGGTTGTCCATGACCATCCCGAAGTGCCTAGCCGCTTCTTTGAGAGCGTCCTTGACCACCGGAGATTTCTCCTCCGAGATAGCCTTCTTGAGAGCCTGGTGGAACTTAGGACTCAAGGTCTTGAGATCCCCGAGTCCTGAAGCTGTTCGTTCATAGGAGTACATGGTCTACGCAGCTAATGTGAAAAGAAGATCCTCCTTGTGCCCACAACCCTCACCCGGGCAATGAGTCCACTTGGGGACGGTTGGCTTGGGCGGCGGACCCAGCTCGATCCGGAGGTACTCCCAAATCGTTTTCGGGTCCTCCAAAGCCCAAAGTTCCTGGAGGTATGCCTCCCAGAGAGGATGCAGGAACGAAATCCCTCCAGGGCATCTCCCGAAGCTCATTTGTAGACCTGGATGTCCAGGGCTTTCAGATCCTCGTAGAAGCCTTTTTCCTTGGCAAGTTGGATGATGCGGTCAAGATCGACGTTCGAGATTGAAACAAGACCGTCAGGTCGCTTCGTGATCCCGAGGGCTTCCTGAACCACGGCGTGGGCATCATAGTCCGCCGGAGCACCCTCTTCCTCTGGGAAGTCCGTGCTGGACGAATACATGATGTGGCCGAACTTCTCCTCGATGAAAAATTTCTTGAGTCTGTCTGTATCCTGGAGACCGAACAAGGTCACCTTGTGCCGACATGATCCAGAGAGGGAGGCTCTCACGGAGAGTTTGCCTTTATCGATTCCGATGATAGCCACTCTCATGAACAACTACAGGTGGTCTTTGGACCTGGTCCTGCTCCTGCTCCACAGCTTGTACAACAAGAACGCTTGATCTCCAGGCACGTGGCCCGGCAGCTCTGGATATCCTGCGAGTGTCGGCAGCGAGTCTCGCAGTTGTAACACTGACGATGGCACTGGGCTTTCTTGCCACTGTCCGCAGCGAGAGTGAGCAGAGCCAGGATGAGGACAAGCTTTTTCATGTCTTGATCTCGAACGAGGTTCCGTACCATCCGACGACGAGAGTGCTTTCATTGAGCTGTAACTCGACCTTCGGGAGAATCTCAAGCTCAACCCCGAGAGCCAAGAACCGATAGGCTCTGAAGGCAGCCTTCTTCGAGTTGAACTTGAAGTTCAACTCGGCATAGGAAGTCTTCGGGGTAGGCATCAGTCGAACCGCTCCTCCATCTGGCGATCCTTCCACTCGTCGTAAGCTCGGTCACCCTCACACGCATAGTGGTCATGGGCCTCTTCGCAGCACAGCTCGTACAGATGTTCCGAGGCCCGTTCCAGCTCGTCTGTAGTGAGTTCGATGGGTTCACCCGTCTTGGGGTTGAAAGCCGTCACGTCCTCGACGCAACCTCCCTCGGACGGATAGCACTTCTCGGAAGGACCAGAGGTCCGGCCACGAACGTAGGGCAGGCCCGTGCCGGCCAGAACGACCTCGACCTCGACCTCTCGGTCCAAGAAATACTCCCCGGTCACATTGAAGCCACTGAGGATCTTCTTCCAGTTGAGTTTGGGGTTCATGGCTGGAATACGTTTGGGCCGACCTGGGATCAACTATTCCAGGTTCCATCCCAGTCAAGGATACCCAGAGATTTGTCGATAGCCCACTGCGTTTCGGCTGAAAGCTTCAGGAAATCGACTGGTCGCTTCTTAGCTCGTCTGGCTAGAGGTCCCAAGGAAGCTTTGTGCTTCTTGGCTTCTTTTTCGAGCTTAGCAATGAACTTCTCATGGTTGGTCATGGGCTCGACGACGCTCCTCTTGCCAGATGTACTCGTCCACGGTGGCGTTCAAGAGGAACCTCTTGACGTGTACCCCGGGGCACTCGCTCGGCACCAACGGGTTCGGTCTTCCGCAGCCACAGAGAGCTTTATCGTCGTGACCTTGACTCTCGATGATCTTGCCGTTGTTTGGGCAGCGGTGCAAACCGATGCTACCGGATCGGATCATGGCGCTCAGAAGTGCCAGACGGTCTTCAGGAGACATCACTCATTTTCCTCTGGAGGGTACACTGGTGAGATCAAGATCTGGACCTTCCGGCCTTGGACAGCTTTCCACAACTCCATGTCCGAGGGAGGTCCAGCCCAGAAGCCCTCGGGCACGATGATGTGGTTGCCTTCGCAGTATTTGCTGGGCTTACAGGTCACGGCCTTGGGGTGTTTCATCGGGTTGTAGCCAGGGCGGGGAACTCGGAAGTCCTCGTGGTCGTTGCTTGGGTCTACCCAGCCATGAAACGAAGCCTGGTGATAGTCCACCATCTCGAACTCGACACCAATGAGGGGGAGCTTGAAGGCGTACCCCGAGTCATGCTCGAAGTCCGTGACTCCATCAGGCAGATAGGCTTCGAGACGCCATCGGCCATCTCGGTGATCCCTCTGGGGAATGAGTTTGGACTGTCCACAGATGAGCCACTTGACCCGAGATTGAGCATCCCAATCAGTCTGAACCCAGACCTCTGTGAGGCACAACTTGGGATTGCGAGTGATTTCACGGAGGTCAGTCTCCTGGACAATACTTGGCGTCTTGACTTGGATTGCAACGGTCATTCGTCATCTCCCACCAGGTGGTCCCAGATGGAAGGCCCAGGCTTCCGTTCTTTTGTCTGTGGGACTTTGTCTGTAGCCAGAGTGCAACAATTGCGAATGTCCGTGTAGTAGACTTCCCCGACTTCCCCGGTCATGGATCGAACTCGGACCAGGTTAATCCCCTCGACCATTCGAGGCAGTGACAGAATTTCCAGCATCTCCCCCAAGAGGAGCTGTGTGACTTTGCCACCGTTGAACTCCGCATAAGCATTCAGGGCGATGGTTCGACGGTCTAGGGATCCTGGCAGGAGTTTCCGACCCTCCACCTTATCGATGCGGACCAAGGTTCCTGGCTTGACGTCCTCCTTGCGGATCATTCGTCGTCTCCGAGACGTTCCCAAGCGGTTGGTCCAGCTCCCTTGGGCTTTCGCTTTTTCTTGGGCTTCACGATGGCTCCGGCAGTCAGCTCGGCTTCGTCGAACAACTCGGTCGTAAGCCGATCCCAAACCGTAGCCGGGAGAATCTTCTGAGCCCGAAGGTTTTCCTTCCGCCAGTAGTCATCAAGATGCTTGCATCGGCGACCGAGCGGACCCTTGCCCTTCTGAAACTTCCAGGCGGGGCATGAGCAGTAGACTTCATGACCACCCACTGACATGAGGATGTCGTAACTCTTTGAGGGGTTCGACTTTGATGGGTAACGAGCTATGACTTCGGCCATGGCTTTTGCTCAAGTACGTTCGGCTCGATTCTGGATCAACTTTGCTTGAATCTCAGCTTCCCCAATCAAGTCGGCAGGCATGTAGCTCAGCTCCCCAGCCCCGTTCACGGAGTAGCCAATGAGCTGAACAAATTGGATTCTGTCTTCCAACGGGAAGTCCAGAACTGCGATGTCGTTCATGTTGAGCTTGCCAGTGTCCAGCAAGGCCCGAACAATCTTGTTCGCCTTGAACCGAACGACTCCGTGATCGTCGAGAATCAAGGGTTGCGTGGGATGAATTGGTTCTGGCATGACTTCTCCTGTGAAGGAATCAACTGAGCGAACAACCCTAACTTACTCACCACCGGAGTCTAGAACAGTGGCTTTCAACCAACCTTCCCTTTCAACCGGCCTCATTCGTACCTCTCCCCCAATACTCCCGAATCCTCCGCTCTTAACGGGACCCTCGGTTTCTTTTGGCTCCGGTCCAGCCCTATTCGACTGATCCCTCGGTACACCGGCTCCTCAAGTTGTTCGCTCAGTTGATTCGATCACCAAGTCTTTCGAAGCCAACCCTCAGGTTGACCTTGCTTTGCACTACAGAGGATCCGAAGGTCTTCGAGATTCCTCCTGACCTTTTCGACCACTCGCTCAGGTTCGGAGGTGACATCCTCCAAGTTCGAGAGCCATCCTTCGATGCTAGCGATGATCGCTACGGCTTGTTCGGGAGGTGTGTCTTGCTTCCAGTGTTCGGGCTTCACGGGCTGATTGCCGTAGATCAGCTCGGCAAGAGCTGCTTCACGAACCTCACTAGTCAAGGCGGACCCCCCAAGGATCGAAGCATGCTTGACGAAGAGGTCATCGAATTGTTTGGAAAGAGACATTTGGTGCTCCAGTCTTCGGCGGATGGCCACGGCTTGGCTTGCTCGTTCGACTTCAACCTCAATTTGTCTGGCAGCCCGTTGTTCTGCGACTGCCAAGGCTTCTTGTTGTTTCAGACTCGGAGCGTTCTTCATGCCGCTGCCACCATCTTGGTGGCGAGCTGAAGAGCCCGCTGATTGACGGCAGCGGAGTCCCCGAACCACAAAGAGTCCAGGCGGTTGTCGGTGTTGCGGCCACGTTCCCATGTGGTGAACTCCGTGATGGCGTTGTAGGCACCCCAAAGGGTCCCGGCCACACCAGGCATGTCATTCCCACGGCCCTTCTCGAAGAGCGGGAGGATCTTGTTGAGGAGCTTGTCGGCTCGCCCATCAGAATTCTCGGTTTCGATCTCTTCGGAGACCTGAACGATCTGGGGTTTGAACACCATCCTGATGTACTTCTTGAGGTCTTCGGTGTTGACCTGATGCTTGGCCAAGATCTTGAATTGCTCTGCTGTGGCCTCGAACTCGGCATTGAGGAGGTTCATCGTGTCACGGATGACTTCCAGGGTGTCCTTGGCCTTGTCCGTGTGACGGACTCGCAGGAGCTTGGAACCCTTGTCGCCGTGAGCCATGGCGAGAGTGTTGGCACACACGATTCGAACTGGTGTGAATCCGCATCGAATGGCCATCGTGCCGTCATGGCCATTCGAGAGCACGATGAAGCGCTCGATCCCATCACCCTTGACAATCTCGATCGGATCCAAAGCAACCTTGGCGAGGATCCAGACCCGGCGGCCATTCTTGAGAGAACCCGCCGTCTCCAAAGTAGCCAGCCCGTTCTCGATGAAGGGATCGAAGAAGGAGAAGGCATCGACGTTCTGGAGCGGCTTGTATGTCGGACCAACCACTCCGAGGATGGACTTGTCAGAGTCCCGCACTGTTGCGTTCCAAACGAGCTGCTCGAAAGTGTCATCCTCGGGATCGGGCTGAACGAACAGTGGCTTCAAGCTCACGGTCCAGTTGAGGCCCGCCTCGATGATACCTTCACGGGTGGTCAAACCTCTCCGGACTGGTTTTCCCAGGCCATGCCAAGGCTTATCCCCGACGTAGAACATGCTGGCTTGGCCGTTGACGACCTCTACTTCGTGGCTCATGCGTTTCGTTCTCCCATAGGTTGTTCTTTACACCGGGATACGAAGATCCTTCAACACGATCAACCACCCGGTGTAGAATCTGGAGAAGACCGATGGTTCGTAAGGTGATTCAAGCATTTGCGGCAGCCGTTCACGGAGCCCTTGCGGTCCATGGTTGGTACCGCGCCTGGCTTCCAGCGAAGAGAGTTCCTCCGAAGATGACTCTACCTTTGCCTGAGAAGCCTTCTCCGAAGAGACCAGTTGTCATCACGGCTGCCTCCCGAGTAGAAGCCGAAGAAATCGCTAAACTCCTCGGAAAAGACTACATTGTTGTGGGTTATTTTCAGAAAACCCGGTATGACCTCTTACGGTACGAATCATGAGTGACCAAGACCACGACGACCTTGAACTTTACTGGAACGACCTTGGGGTCACCCGTCGAAAGAACCTGACTCCAGAAGAACTTCGGGAACAGATCGCCCCCCAAGCGACTCGTCAAGATCTTGTCATTGGGTCTAGAGGAAATCCTCTAGTCATTATCAATCCGGACGGGACGCTTCAGTATGGTCCGAACTACAATCCCGACGAAGCGGCCATCATTTTCTGGGAAGCGATAGCTCGTCGGCGAGCGGACTATGAGCAGAGGATGTTGATTTTCGCTCACATGGACGCCCTCTTGACTCGGGTCGGAACCCGAGACCTCGAATGCGAGCGGCTCCGTCTTGCCGCTATGGAAGAAGGTCTTTCCGACGTGGAAAAGGCTCAACGAGAGCAGTATGCAGAGCTGGCGATGCGTCGGCTGGAGATTGAAGTTCACCAGGTCATCGAGTTAGGACGAGGCTTGGTCCGTCGGGATCTGGTTGATCTAGAGAACCCAGAAACGTAGTCTTCCTGATGCACCTCTATGGCTCCAAACCTCATGACGTTGCACGCTGTGCCTATGGCTGCTGCGGAGGCAAGCTCACTCGACGATACAAGGGTTGTGCAAAAGAGCGAGCTGCCCGAAAGGCCGCTCGAAAGAGGGCTCGACGAGAAAGCGTCCTAAAAGATGATCCCTCCTGAGGACCAGAAAATCATCGACAACCTCATCCAAGACCTCGTTCAAGGACATGCCTTCAACGATGAGGATGGTTATGCTTGTGCAAGGGCCATGCTTTCGGCCTTTGCACTCGGAACCAACAACCCCGATAAAGTCGCCAAGATCACGGGCTATAACCGAACGAAGCTTCGAGGATGGTTCACGAACCTTCGAGTCAACCAAGTCATCGAAGTCGATGTCAAAGGCAAAAGCACCGGAGTTTGGTGTGTCGATTGGTTCGAGGAGAACGGTCTACTCTATTTGATCATGGACGTGATGTGCGCTCAGGGGTTACTTCAACGAGTCGATACCTGAGAGTTGATCAGTTCACTGAGGAGTCGTATCTAGATCATGCGAGGAGTGCTGGTCATGCGGGGACTTCCTGGCTCGGGGAAATCTACCCTGGCGAAGGAGTTGGCCAAGTTGGTGCCGAGTTCGGTCATCGTTTCTGCCGACGACTTCTTCAACGGTGGCCCTATCGACGTGAGGGCTCTGGGGTATGCTCACGCCACCTGTCAGCGGAAGTTCGTCGAGGCTCTTCAGAAGGGCGTCAGCTTGGTCATCGTGGACAACACGAACTCCACGAAGGGTGAGATCCAGTTCTACATGGAGAAGGCTCGGGAGCTGAGCTACGAGGCGACCATCATGGAAGTGCCCTGTGACGTGGAGACGAGCGTCTCCCGCAATGTTCACTCGGTGCCTCGGGAGAACATCGAGAGGATGGCTCACAAGCTTCAGGAGAGTCCGCTGGACCCCTCTTGGCCGATGTTCAAGTACGTTGGGTGATCCGTTCCCAAACCGAGGGGCGGTACAGCTCATAGAGCGCCTCGAAGCAGTCGATCTCCATTTCGCAGTCGTTGCTCACGACCCGGACTTTGCTCATGCCCCTGCTCCATCCGGGAGGGTCCACACTCGACACCAAGACTTCCTTCGGGAGCTTGCCTTCTGGATCAAGGATCATCCGAAGGGTTTCATCCTCCCGAAGACGCCAAACCTTGCCTGCTTGGGGCTGAGCTTCAATCCCCAGCTTGACCAACTCGGCTATAGTCTCCTCCCAGGAGTTCATCCTCGGAGGCTACACCACAACAGCAACTAGCCGAAGAGTGCCTTTTCCAGGTCGTCGAAGTCTTCCTTCGAGAAGGACTTGAGCAGACCGCCTGGCTTCCGTCGAAGACTACCGAAGTCCGCTTCCAGGGACTCCAGCCAGATCCCAGCCATTGGTCCAGCCTGGTTGAGCTTCTCCTTGAGGTCTGTCTCGACGTACTTGATGACCTTCTGGTTGCGGGTCTTCTTTGCCCGATTTGTGACTTGCTTCAAGCGGCTTTGATTGGATGCCATGGTAAAATCCTACGGGCAGTAGCGAGACCGCTCATGCTCTTGGCAGTAGTTCTTCTTGAAGGCGTCCGTCTGCTCGTCCCACCAGGAGGATGTCCCCTGATCCTTCTTCTCTTCCTTCTTGCCGTCACCGTTCCCACTCGGCTTTTCCTTGTACTCGACGACCGCCTTGGTGGGGTCGTCCGACTTGAAGGTCTGCTTGATCACCGGGCCGTCATAGTCAGCTTCCTTCGGATGTGGAACATTCGTGGACTCGAAGTGGATGTTCGGGTGCTTGGACTTGGACTCTCCAACGGCCCGTGCATTCGCCGAACTATCATCGAAGAACTCGACATCATCGTAGCCATCATCGTCGATGATCTTGTCGATCCATCGGGACTTGTCGTAGGGGTCTGAGCTGGCCAAAGCAACGACATCCACGCTCTTGACGCCTTGGTCTTTGAGAAACTTTTGGACTGCGGACTGGGAACCTTTCGCACGGGCCGTGAGGATGACGACCTTGTCTCCTCGCTTGATGGCCTCCTTGAGCTTGTCGAAGTTCTTCTTGATGATTCGGGGATTGGTCACGTCGTTGAACGCCCCAAAGTCCAGCCGATCACCTTTGCTGGGCTTATAGTGAGCGAACGTTGCCGAATCCATCTCGACTTTTTCTCCATCGGCCTTGACGACGGAGACAGTGCCCTTCGACGAAACTAAGGTATCATCGAAATCCATCACGACCAAACGTTTGGCTGCTGCTTTCATGTATCGGGCTGCAACACGGAGGGCTTGGATAGTGTACATGATTAGATGCCGTCCCAGCGCTTGCTTCGATTGAGATTCCCCTCGTGCAGAACACCCCCAACGATCCGAGTAGTAGCCCATAGAGGGCGAAGATTTGAGAGAGCATTAACAATACTTGGAGGCGTTGAGGGGCCGAAACTGTTCATAGGACGCTTGTGGTCAATGTGCCACTCGCCGTGGTTGTCCCATGACATTCCTGACACCCACAAGGCTTCGATATGGGCACGAAGATCCTCTGCGCTATAACCAAGGAGATCAATCGTTGTCCCTTCCTTAGGAAGCCCAAACTTTTCTAAGGTGTGCCAAAGCAAGGAACGCCAGGCGACAATGTGAGGGTTTGCTTTCTGCCATCTCACCACGTCAGCTTTTACTTTTTCAGCGTTGGCCTGATAGTACGCCCGCCTAGACTTTTGGATCACATCAGGTTTGCTAAGTGCTCTGAGGCGGACTCGTTCGAGAACAGTTTCTCGATTTTTCTCATACCAGCTCTTCTTGTAGGCTTTCAGTTCCTCAGCCCGAGACAGGTTCTCCGTTTGACGGCAAGCCTTGCAGTAAGGTTGTCTACCGTCCCGGCGACTGTTATCCACCTGAAAAGCCATCAAAGATTTTGGTTTCTTGCAACGAGCACAGTGTTTGAGTCCGATGTTTTGAGCCAAGCTGTCCATGATTCAACACTCGACCAAGAAGCCATCTGTCAAGAAGCCGTGGTACCTCGGAGTGAGGATACTTGGGCGGGCCGTGATCTTCGGAGGTGTCCCCGTTCGTGTCCACTTGCCCCCACCTTTTGCCGGGCCGTCTACATGCCAGAAGTCATCTCCGCCACCTGGTGGTAGGGCCACCATGAGAGCGATGCCCTCTGGGCCTTTTTCTGGATACCATGTGGCATCGTACATCGCCCCTGGAGGACAATTCCGTAGTGTGTAGAGTTTGCCGTCCGGGGATCCCCGATAAAGCCGATGCACGTTGTGCTGCCAGTGGTCTTCATCCAGGAAGGGTGCTCCACAGACATCGCAAACCTTCGGCCACCTTGGGTCGTCGTGGGGAATATCGTCTCTTCCGTAGCCTGTCAGACCGTCTGGCGTGAACGGGTAGGGGATCTCTCCGATGTCCACGCTGGTGTCATGGTGTTTCATCGGGTTCGCTGGACAGGTCGATGGCAGTGCTGGATATGGATGATTCTCGTAACGTCGCAGCTCAGATTTCCCAAGCTCCGTTGGTTCCAACCAGAAGCATTCAATTCTGGATCCCATTACATGCTCGACTGGACGCCTAGGAAGAAGTTGTTCACTGGTTTGGGGATTTGCGCCACGAAGCCCACAAAGAACGCTGGGGCCAACGGATCCCCCGAAAGACTAAGTTCATTTTCCTTGGTCCACAAACCCCTAAGTGAAAAGTAGAGTATGTCATTCGGGAGGTAAACCAGCGAAACCAGCGGCCCTGCAAGCCTAGAAGCGTAGGTGTACTTTTCATAGGATGACGTCGAGATCAAGCAACCACCCGAGAACATCGTGGCGTATCGCCAGTAGGGCTGTTGCCGTGTCATCGAGGTGAACTGGTCACCCGTCTCATCAGATCCGTAGATGAGGAAGCCCCCGTAGAGGCCGTTCGAGTAGGTAACGATGCGGTCATCCACTCCTGCCGAGGCGTTCACCCAACGAACGCCTTGCCCGCCCGGCCATCCACCAGTG